>OJWG01000004.1_pt1 | contig 248074 bp, 263 predicted proteins | sample 1600401 | NCBI WGS metagenome assembly OJWG01 (sample SAMN04436829, study PRJEB24849) | human gut metagenome | biome: human gut; feature: NICU; material: stool | host: Homo sapiens | place: USA: Saint Louis, MO | collected 2011-07-21 | reverse complement strand
GGTAAAGCCCTATAAAGCCAGGTTCGTGGATATTTACGAAGGGCCGACGCTGGTCACGCCAAAATACTGGCAGTACAGCGCAACGCTGGAATTATGGGAACGACCGTTACCGCCGGTTGGATGGGGAAATTACCCGGAATGGCTCGCTGGTCAGTCGTTACTGGATATTGCGCTAAACAAAGAGTGGCCGAAGCATGACAATTCTTGAGCGGCTATATGCCAGCAGCGGTTCGGAGGTTATCCACGACACGCTGCAGATATCGGCTGGCGATGATAACTACTGGTTAACCAGCGGCTGGGATGACGTTTCCGTAACGTTGGAAAATGGTCAGCCGACGACGTTTGAAGCCTGCGCGATAGAAATTGCACTGCCAGCGCGAAATGCGGACGGAACGCAGGATCTGAAATTCGCCCTGAGTAATATTGACGGTGTCGTTTCTGGAGCCATCGATAAAGTTCTGGATGAAATGAAATCAGCCACGCTGACATTCCGGCGGTACATTTCATCCGATCTGTCTGCCCCGGCATCATCACCGTATACGCTCGATATTAAATCCGGCTCCTGGACCCCGACAGCAGTACAGGTCACGGCAGGCTATATGAATATCCTCAAAACAGCCTGGCCCCGTAAACGTTACAACCTCGCAGAGCATCCTGGCTTACGTTACTAATCTGAGGCAAACATGTTTGACGCTGATAAATACCGTTCAGTCACCTGGCTGAAAGGCGGACGCGTATACCCGAAACTCGACTGTTTTGGCATTGTGAATGAAATCCGGCGTGATCTGGAGTTACCCCTCTGGCCTGACTTCGCTGGTGTAACCAAAGACGACGGCGGTCTCAATCGGGAGGCGAGAAAGTTGATGCTTTCCTTGCAACGCTGCGAGCCCTGCGAAGGTGCTGGCGTGGCCTGTTATTCCGGCTCAACGGTTACGCATGTCGGGATCGTTGTCATGCTCGATAACCAGCTGCAGGTTGCGGAATGTAATCCAGGCTCGGGGGTTACGTTTCTGCCACTGGCGCGATTCATACGAAGGTTTAACCGCGTGGAGTTCTGGCAATGACGATAAAGTTTTTTCCGTCCCGGTTGCCGGGTGAACCCCTGGAGACGCACGAACATGGCGCGATGACCCTGCATGAGTGGATGGCCAGGAATGTCCCGAGCTACTCGCAGGACAGAAAGCATCCTGTTGCGGTCGAACTGGACGGCCGGGCTGTTCCACCTGCGGAATGGCCACTATGTTTGCTGCGGCCAGACAGCGATGTGCGGATTTACCCGATCCCGTATGGAACCGGCCTGGAAATCGCCGTGTGGGTATCGGTTGCCGTATCTATTGCCTCTACGGCCTATGCGCTGTTTTTCGCCCCGAAACCAGAGCTGGGCGGGTTTTCGTCAGGCAATTCAGCATCACTGGACCTGAACCCGGCAAAAGCGAATACAGCTAAACTTGGCGATCCTGTTCGCGAGGTCTTCGGAAGAAACAGAATTTATCCGGATTACCTGGTGCAGCCGGTCACTCGCTTTGACCCCAATGATCCCACCCGGATGACGGTCGAAATGTTTGTGTGCCTCGGGTATGGACGTTTCTCTTATACCGGAGGTGATTTTCGGGTGGGTGAAACTCCTGCTCTGCCGTTAGGCGATGGCTTTTCTTATACCAGCTATGGTCCGGGCGATAACGTGGCGGGGGACCGTCGCAGCGAGGTCTGGTTCAACAGTACAGAAGTTGGCGGGACATCAAGCGGGTCAGGTCTGGATATGGCTCAGACTGCCCCTGAAGCCAGTGATATCGTTGCTGATGCCATGACCGTCAGCGGCGCTTCAGTCTCGTTTTCAGGTCTCGATGTCGACGATGACAACGATGATGATGAAGATGAGAACAAGCTGCCTCCTGGCTGGATTGAGGGTGCAATTGTCACTCTGAAAGCGCCGGTGAATTATCAGGTATCGATTGAGGATGGTTTTAACGTTCTGACAGGTGACGCCGTCGAAGAAGTGGCGCCATATAATGGTATGCCTGTAACGCTGACGTTTAGCGGTACCGATTATGATCTGCAGATCGCCACGTATACTCCTCACCAGGACGCCGTTCCGGGAACAGGGGGAGCGACTGCGGTATTACGCGCCAGTGCGTCGCCGTCAACGTATGACTTTACGACAACCAGCCAGACCTTTGCTCTGACCTGGCAGGGTATCACCTATACCATATCTCTGGTCGCCAACTACGGCACAATGTCTGGCTTGCTCACAGCGATTAATGGCGGGTTGAATGGTTCGGGGCTCATTGCTCAGGATGATGGCGGCGTGATACGTATCGTCGAGATCTCTAGCCCCTGGCGTGGCGGTTCCATTACGTCATCTTTCCTGCCTGCGTCAGTATTTGGTGACAGCCCGGTATTTACTGCTGGTGCAGCCTCCAGTGGCGGAAGCCCTGCGGTAACAGCCAGCGTCACGCTGGCATACGATTCTGGCACTGCCTTTTCCGGATTGCCGGAAGGCACCCAGCGGATTTCCCTGGCGCACCGTGGCAACGAATACCAGATAGCGTCTACTGATGGCCCCTCTGCGACCGTACAGCGTGTGGTTAACGGTGTCGTTGACAGCACCTGGTCAGGCTTTGTGACCCGTACCGTCGTGGATTTTGCCGCGTCTGGTATTAACGATAATGAAACCTGGCTAGGCCCCTTTCTGGCCTGCCCGCAAAATGAAGTTGTGGACGCCTTCGAGGTCAACTTTGCTTTCCCAAACGGAATTTGCGGGTTCCAGAACAACGGGAATAAGCGGGTCCGCCATGTCGAGTATGAAATCCAGTATCGCGTTTATGGTTCCGGATCAGGGTGGACGAGTAAGCCAGGGGTTTACGCGCTTAAAAACGTTAATGGCCTCGGTTTTACAGAGCGTTTTGATCTGTCCTCTCCTGGGCTGGTGGAGGTTCGATGCCGCCGCCGTAACGAGCAGGGGAGCAACAACGCGAGAGACAGCATGTTCTGGCAGGCGCTCAGAGGTCGTTTGCTTTCCCGTCCAACCTCCTACGCAGGGATATCAACAATAGGGATCACGGTTGAAACCGGCGGCCAGCTGGCGGCGCAGTCAGACAAGCGTGTGAGTGTTGTCGCCACGCGAAACTATGATGGCGGTGGTGACAGGACAATCAGCGGTGCGTTCCTGCATCTTGCCCGCAGTCTGGGATATCGCGACGACCAGATCGACATTGCGGCGCTCAGTACGCTGGAGGCTACCTACTGGACCCCAAGGGGAGAATATTTTGATCACCAGGCAAGCAGTGACAGCACGTCAGCAAAGGATATTTTCGACAAAATAGCCGAGGCTGGCATGGGGTATTTTCTGCTATCTGACGGGTTGCTTTCTGTCGGGAGAGAGGGCGTCAAAAGTTGGACAGGGATCATTACTCCTCAGGATACCGTGGAGGAAATGCAGACGTCATTCAGGGTCCCGTCGGAGGATGATTTTGATGGCGTGGATGTGAAATATATCAACCCTGTGACCTGGGCGGAGGAAACCGTACAGTGCCGGACGCCGGAAAATCCTTTTCCGCGCAAAACGGAGGCATACACCATTGATGTTGCCATGACTGCAGATCGCGCCTGGCGTATCGGGATGCGTCGGTTAATGAAATATCTCCACCAACGCCGAACGTATACGGCTACGACTTCAATGCTGGGATGGTGTCATGACTTCGGTGATCACATCATTTTGTCCGACGACATTCCAACCGGGAAAACCCAAAGTTGCCTGATTGACGCAATGATTTACGACTTCCAGGAAATTACGCTGCACGTTACGGAGCCACTGGACTGGAGCTACGCGAATCCTCGCTGCTGGATACAGTTTCAGGACGGTCGACCATCATCGCGAATGCTCACGCCGCAACGGGTAGATGATTTCACGCTGACGGTGCCGTACAACGACGACCTGCATCCCGGCGACTGGATTATGGACGACCCAGATATTGATCTGCCGAAGTTATTGTTCTGCGACAGTGAAAAGGGTGCGCGGCATGGGATAGTCCAGGAGGTTGCCCCATCAGGTGACAGCAACTGTCAGATTACTGCACCTGAATATAAAGAAATTTTCTACCAGTACGACGACGCCACATACCCCGGCGACGTCGCGTAATACCCCATAAAAACCCCCTTATTAACTCTTTTCGCTCAAACCCTCATTTGCGCGAACGCCTTTTTTGGAGCAAAAACATGGCCTTTAATCCTCCTCTGGGGAGTGCTTCTCCGGCGGTTCTGCTCGATAACGCTGAGCGCCTGGATAACCTGGTTAATTCGGACGCTCTCACCGTGCCTGATCGAGCGGGCGTTGATCTGGATACCTGGCGCGGATTCATGGCGAGAAATGATGAGGTCAGGCAGAACCTGATCCCACTTAGTCGCCAGTACATGACGCTTGAAGCGGCTCAGGCTGATATTGCAAACATCCCGGATGGCTCAACAACCTATGTACGCAGCCCCGATGGCGGCACACTGGCGGATGAGTACATCAACAACGGTGGCACGCTGGCAGCTACCGGCAGAGCTATGCTGTCGATGAGTGCTCTGAAAACGGGCTATATAACAGGGGATGCTAAAAGCGATGCGGAGATCCTTGCCGGGCTGGTGATGTATGCTGACGGCTCGATGGCCTCAAGTCCTACATGGAATGCATGGTATCTGAAAGTCAGATCTGGAGAGACTGTCACCTATAGTGGGACAGTAGGCTCTAACACCGCCGGCGAACAGATGGCGTATCTTATCCAGCTGGACGCCAACAAAGCATTCGTGGCATCTCTGGCAGAGTGGACATCAACCGGGAGCGTAACGGATAAAGCCACGCTGTCAGCAGTTGCGAATCAGGACGGGTATATTTACGTACGGGTGAGGGATACAGCAGAATTCACTCTGACACAGCGCAAAAAAACGATTCTGGTTGAATCCGATATTGACGTCAGTGGTGGTGTGGCGAGCTATGCCAGCTATCAGAATGTGCTGGCGAATAAACCGCTTGTTGATGTTACCTCATCTCAGAGTACTGCATGGGTGACCGGGCGGGTGATTTATGCCGATGGTACCCGCACAGATGCGGCCGGAGAGTCATGGCGCGCCGCTTACGTTCCGGTAAAAAAAGGGGATGTTCTCGAATATCACGGTGAGATTGGTAGCGCTACTCCCGGCGAGATAATGGCATACATAATTCAGCTCGACACCAGCCTTAATGTTGTGGGGAATCTGGCGACTTACGCGTCGGAAGGAGTACAAAAGACAGGTGTTTTATCGGGCATGGCCACGCAGGACGGTTTCGCTTACTTTCGTGTACGGGTGACCACGCCGGAAGCGGCAATTTATCAGAGCAGAGAGCGGTTCACACCGGGCGCTGACGTATTCGGTATTAAAACTGAATCCAGTCTGACCTCGGCTAATCGAGTGACGACAGATGTCACGAATGCCTCAACTACAAATTATATTATCGGGCGTGTCATGTCAGCGGATGGCTCAGTCGTGGATAATGCAGGCACATCATGGAAAGCGGCTTATCTTCCTGTGAAGTCCGGAGAGGTTATTCAGTATCACGGCCAAATCGGCTCCGGCACTTCGGGTCAGGTACTGGCATACATCATCCAGCTCGACAGTGAGATGAAATTTGTAACGCCACTTGCCACCTATACTTCGCCCGGCTTGTCCAGCACCGGCGTCATGACAGGTGTTGCTACAAAGGACGGCTTTGTTTATGTTCGGATGCGTGTTACCACTCCGGGAGCAACCATCTCAAAAACCACGCAACTGTTTTCCCTGCCCGGCAACGTGCACGCTTTAAGGGCGCAGACCGATATTGCCGCGGCTAACAGAACGACTCTGGATGTGACCAGTGCACCGGATACATACACTATCACGGGGCGGGTTATATACTCCGGCGGACTGATTTCTGACACCGCAGGTGAAAACTGGAAGGCAGCGTATGTTCCTGTTCGCGCGGGGGATATCGTGCGCTATTTCGGGCAAATCGGCTCCGGCACGGCAGGCGAAGTTATTGCTTATATCATTCAGCTGGATGCGGCAATGGCGGTAGTGGCAAATCTTGCTACCTATACGTCACCTGGTGTCACCAGTAACGGCGTCATGAGCGGAATGGCAACCCAGGACGGTTTCGTTTACGTGCGCGTACGCGTCACCACACCCGCGGCAACCATAACACTGACGTCTCAGGATAAAGCTTTTGCATCAGATCTCAGAGGGCCGGTAAAAACGGTCGATTATACCAGTGTGGCATCAGTCATTGCTGATAACTCAGTAATGTACAGCGGTGGTAATATCGTCTCCGGCTCTGCTTACAGTGCCTGGAGAATATATTACATCCCGGTGCGGAAAGGCGATTCTGTCGAGATGTACGGGCAGTACGGCTCCGCCACCGTCGGGGAACTTATCGCCTATATCATGCAATGTGACGCGGATAAGGGGTGGATATCGGACCTCTTCACCTTCAAATCGGGCGGCGGATATGTGACGGCAACGTATCGCGGAGTGGCCACACAGGACGGTTACGTTGCGGTGCGCGTCAGAAAAACAACCGATCCCATATACGCCGTCAGGAAGATTTATCCCAATCAGGTCGTCAGAGTCAATGACGTATCCGCCATGATTGAACAGTCCACACGAAGCAGTCAGGCAAAAGCAAAAGTTTTCAACGCGCCTTTCCATGTCGATCTATCCGGGCTGTCTGAAAAGACGCCTGACTTCGACAGTTTCAGCAACCCTCTGGAATACACTTTCACTAAGCAGTGGGCGCGTCGCGATTTTTACAATGCCGCTGACTCGTTCATGCTCTCTTTCATGGACCTGGAAAACAATCCCTGGAATCTGCAGAGCAATATTTACGATATCACCGCCGGGAATGTGTTTGCTTATTCCTGGTCAGCAGGAAAGGTCTCTTTCCGGAACCCGACAGCAAATGGCCGGGTGGTGATGTTCGCGGATCGATATATGCCCTTTGCAACCAGTGAGATTGCGATCGACAGGCTGGCAGGGAATGCCACGATAGGGATTATGTTTGCGGATATTGACCAGCAGAACAGTGTTTCGGTCCGTGTCTCGAATAGCCAGGTTATCTGTGAAATCTACGCCGCAGGAAGTCTGCTTGATACGACCACGTTCACCGGTTCGGATATGACTGGAGCAGTGCTTCATGTGCAAAATACCGGGGTGTCATTGCTGCTGAAAAAAGTGAACGCTGACGGGACGTGGAAATGGATTGGCCGTTATGAGCACTATGCCATCTTTGATGCCCGCAGGCTGGAATACCTGGACACGTGGAAGACTTACGTGTTCGCACAAACGGATGCATTTTCAGCCAGTGATGTTGCTGTCTTTAGTGGTTTTTCAAACCGAATTGCCAGCGGGGCGAATTCCGTCTCCATTCGCTTTCTGACCTATGAAGACGGTACGTTTATTCAGCGCGGTAACTGGCTTTATTTTCTCGTTGAGGGAACAGGGACCACTATCTCCGACCTGTACACTCAGATAGTTCGTATCAACTTCAACAGCGGTGAAGTGCAGATGGTGGGCGCGATTTTCCAGGTGCGGACTGACGGAACCGACGAGGATGTCGTGCTGGGTGATGACAGTATCAAGGCGGTGTATGACCGGAACAGTCAGAGCTGGAAGGGCATCTCTTGCGGTATGGACTATCAGGGGAAAGGGCTGGCCGATAACAACCGGCCAAAACTGTACTTTGAGACGAAACAGGACTTGCTGCAGGGCGGCGTGATCATCGTCAGAAACTCCGTGCAACTGAAGAACGCCAACGGCAGTTTTTTCGGGATCGGGGCAAGCTACGTGGAGGATATTGATTTCTACTATGAAGCTTCGAGCAGCCAGTGGGTGATGACGGGAAACACCATTTCCAGCGGATGCAAAACCTTCCGGAGCCCGACGTTGTACGACGGTATTGTGCAGGAATATACGACAGCTGAAGTCCCTGCTGGCGTGCGCGATACAGGCAACCAGTTTGTGCATTTCGGTGAAACGGTCTATCTGACAAGCGGGGGAACGGCCAACCGGATGCATCTGCGCAAGTATGAGGCAGGTCTGACGTTCCTGGGTGAGTTTGTTCAGGATGTGTATCTGGCCCCTAATACCACTGGGCCGTGGTGCACGCTGGTCCCGTTCACTAATGGAGATGAAACGGAGCTTTTCATGCTTTCCTTTGACCGTTCCGATTTGTATGAGCGGCTGGGTAACGGCGCATCGACATACGATCACGGTGGCCTGTATTGCTGGAAGGCGAATCTCTAACTAAAAGACTGTCCCCGGCTTTTAACCTGGGACAGTCATATTGACGGAGGTATTGTGGATATTGATTTTGATGACCCCCATAAAAAGGCTATGGCAGAACTGGTGATTTCTGTTGCTGAAAAAAATGGAGTACGCATAGCTTCTACAGGAATTGATGAAACTATAACTGGGGACGATTGCTGGGCGTTTGTGGCGAAAGTTGAAACGGATGATGTCGGGTTGCTGAGTGATCTCAACTTTGATGTTATTGAAAAAATGTCATTACGCCCGGACCTGTTAGCAGTATCTGTGATTGGATATTTTGACCCAGCAATGATATTGCATCACCAGTTTCTCTGTCATGAAAATTGATGGGCGCAACCTGTCTTGATCTGGTCTCCGGATAAAACAACCGTGTATAAAAATAGTATCAATCAGGAGGCGGATCTTGCTTCGTCAGTCAGACATCAATCAGGTTTTCCGGGAGTCTAGAGCGGTCAACCCAAAATGTTATCGGTATCTGTGCACAAGATAATTTGTGTGGAAATTGTGGGGAGGGGTAATATCAAATGCTTAAAATATAGACTATAAAAAGCGAAGCGTAGATTGCTTCGCTTTTGTTTATCTCACAGTATTCTATCTGCTCTAAATCCATCCATGTAATATATTCTGTTATGGCTATTCCTATCTGCGCCAAAGACTTTTACACCATTGCCAACAATTACTGATACTGATTGAGCTCCGTACAATTGGGGTATGATTACGTCTTTGTCGACAAAATAAACATTGTCTGGTGCTATTTTTACATCTTTAAGTTGGCTATCTCTAGCTCCTTCCTCCCAAGAATTTATTTCCGCAGGGGTTGCACGTTTTGCTATTGAAAAAAATAGGAGCTCGATTGTTTTTTTAATAGTTTGAGCTTGCGTTGTTAATGATTGAACTTCATAATTTTTCATCCATAGTTCAGACTGCGCAGAATTGAGTTGTTGTCTCAGTATGGCTGCTTCACTCGTGTTCTCTGTTTTAGCCTTCGCAGCCTCCTGACCTCTAATTGATAGTTTTACACTTGCACAACTTGCTGTAACAGCATCTACCATATTAGGTTCATTATTATCATAATAACTAGCGGTGACACCTGCCAGGTCTGTTGGTAACCGGAATATTAGTTCTGCTGATTTTGGCACCAAAATAAAACACCGCTCTAATCCCAATGCGCCAATGAACATTCCAAGCTCAAGAACAACATTATCTCTTGTTGAGCTATATTCTTTTTCTCTAATAAATATTTTATCGTCCGTATGAAAAACAAAAACAGCATAATCTACTGTTTTTGTTTTCTCAATAAGTTTTGTGATGGTTACAGAGGACAAATCGAAAGCATTCTCCCAATTTTTTACCCTCATTTCCGATGAAAGCTTAATATGAACAGCTTCTGCGACCTGACTCGCTTCCGCTGAAGAAGCAATAAATACCGTTGGTGTATCACTCATATCTTCTCCTTTGTCTTCCTTAAAAAACGGATGGTACGAACTCACAATCACCCATTAATAGTACTAATAATGTTAAAAATCAATCACAATCAAAAGATTGTCCAGAGAGTTTTTAAAAATACAATTTGTACTTATTTGTTGGGAGAACAAATAAGTATTATAGCGTTATCAAAAAAAAGATTAATAGATAGATTAGACTATACGTTAGCAAACATTACCGCGAAAGGCTAGCCGCAGAAAGAGAGCAGGTATACTCACATATCGGTCGTCGACGGATGCTGGAAAACGGCGCAACCCGGCAGCAGGTGGCGGACGTGATCGGCGTGGGCGTGAAAACGATGTATAAATATTTCCCCATCAGCACTATCGGGCGGGGTGTTTGATTAACATAGAGAAAGTAACTTTTCTTCCCATTGCAATATAATTTCGCGCTTCTCCTTGATGTAGTCGTATCGGTCATAGTGCTTGGCCGATACTCCGGCTCTTTTATGGTTCTGGATCGGCTGGGGCGAAGCGTGCCTAACCTGATCACTCTGGTATCGGAGCTGCAGGCGCGCGGGGTAAATTTCCGGAGTCTGACTGATTCGATCGATACCAGCACAGCCGCCGGCCGCTTTTTCTTCCACGTCATGAGTGCACTGGCGGAAATGGAAAGAGAGCTGATCGTCGAGCGTACCCGGGCAGGATTAGCCGCGGCGAGGGAGCAGGGGCGTATTGGCGGACGCCGGCGGGTGATGACCCCGGAGGTTGTCGATCGTGCGCATCGAATGCTGGAGAACGGCGCAACGAGGCAACAAGTGGCGGATGTGATCGGGGTAGGGGTAAAGACCGTTTATAAATATTTTCCGGCTGGCTAAGTTTGCTCACCTGCGAACCGTATGCAAGAGCTCGCAGGTGAGCAATTTGCTATGGAGGCAGTGCCATAGCTGAAAATGATTATCCTCGCATTGTTCGCAAAACCATCAAACAGTTAAGCACTGAAAGCACTTTAAGACTTACCTTACTTATTACATCAATGCGTTACGTCAATGACGCGAATTGATAGCCGTAACCTATATTGATATGTGGCTGAGTTAAATCTACTGTATATATAAACAGTATTTATGTGAGCGAGTCTATCATGCAGTTCTACACGCCCGTTGAGTTACGTAAGATTATCCTGATCCCATTGTACAGCGACGTTGTCCAATGTGGTTTTCCGAGCCCAGCGCAGGATTATGTTGAGCAGCGTATCGACCTTAACGAGCTGCTAGTTAACCACCCCAGCGCGACGTATTTTGTCAAAGCTGCCGGCGATAGCATGAAGGACGCCGGGATCGGGGAGGGGGATCTTCTGGTCGTGGATAGTTCAAGGACCGCAGTCCATGGCGATATTGTGATTGCTGCGGTGGACGGGGAATTCACTGTTAAGAAACTGCAGTTGCATCCGCGAGTTCAGCTTAACCCAATGAATAGCGCGTATTCGCCGATAATCGCCGGTAGTGAGGATACTCTCGATGTGTTCGGCGTCGTAACTTTCATCATCAAATCGGCTGGCTAAGATGTTTGCGCTTTGCGATGTGAACTCCTTTTACGCATCGTGTGAGACGGTGTTTCGTCCTGACCTGAAAGGGCGGCCAGTAGTCGTCCTTTCCAATAACGACGGGTGTGTGATTGCTCGTTCCGCTGAGGCGAAGCCCTTCGTCAAAATGGGGGAGCCGTACTTCAAACAAAAGGACATGTTCCGCCGGCACGGCATTATCGCATTTAGTAGCAACTATGAGCTCTATGCGGATATGTCGAACCGGGTCATGACTACGCTTGAAGAGCTCTCTCCACGATGCGAAATATACAGCATCGATGAGGCATTTTGCGATCTGACAGGAGTTCGTAACTGTCGCGACCTTACCGAATTTGGCCGGGAAATTCGCGAGACGGTTCTGCGCCGGACGCACCTCACGGTTGGTGTTGGCATAGCCCAGACAAAAACTCTGGCGAAGCTGGCCAATCACGCCGCGAAACAGTGGCAGCGGCAGACCGGGGGAGTGGTTAATTTGTCGAATCTGGAACGGCAGAGGAAGTTGATGGCGATCTTGCCAGTTGATGAAGTGTGGGGCGTTGGCCGGCGTATCAGTAAAAAGCTGGAGTCCATGGGGATAGATACCGTGCTCAAACTGGCCGATACTGATATTCGCTTTATCAGGAAACATTTCAATGTTGTGCTGGAAAGAACAGTGCGGGAGCTACGCGGCGAGCCTTGTCTCGATCTGGAGGAGTTCGCGCCGGTGAAGCAGGAAATAGTCTGCAGCCGCTCGTTTGGTGGACGTATCACGGAATATCATGAGATGAGGCAGGCGATATGCAGCTATGCGTCGCGCGCAGCGGAGAAACTCCGTGGCGAGCAACAGTATTGCCGGTTCATCTCAGCGTTCGTTAAAACCAGTCCCTTCGCGCTGAACGAACCATATTACGGCAACAGCGCATCAGTAAAGCTGCTGACCTCGACCCAGGACAGCCGGGACATAATCACCGCGGCGACTAAATGCCTCGATGCTATCTGGCGAGACGGGCACCGTTACCAGAAGGCCGGCGTGATGCTGGGCGATTTCTACAGCCAGGGTGTGGCACAGCTCAACCTGTTTGATGACAACGCACCACGCCAGAACAGCGAGAAACTGATGGGGATTCTTGACTATCTTAACGCGAAGGATGGCAGGGGTACTATGTTTTTTGCTGGACAAGGTATCCAAGCAGCCTGGCAGATGAAGCGGGAAATGCTTTCGCCTCGGTACACCACAAGATACAATGACTTGCTCGAAGTCAGGTGATTCAATCCATTAATAATGGCATGTGTTATTGCTGGTTCTCTGGCTAATGGAGTCTGCTATGAGCGATCTGCGGAAGTTCGCAGATGTTTTTACATCTGATGAAGGTATTACTTAAGGTTGTTGTCAACAGGGAGCAGGTCAGGTTAGTATCTTTTTACAATCCGATTAAGGTAAAAAAGATGAGGCTTTACATAATAGGAAACGGATTTGACATTCGACATGGCTTACCAACAGGATACAAGCACTTTAAGTCGTATGTAGCAAAAAATGACCAAGAACTATATGACGCGATAGAAGAATACATGCCTGCTGGAGAGGAGTGGAATGAGTTAGAAAGTGCTTTAGGTGAAATTGATTATGAGCTTATCCTTCAAAACAATGATATGTTTTTGGTTTCATACAATACCGATGATTGGAGCGATGCCTATCATCACGATTACCAATATGAAGTAGATAAAATTACGCGGATGTTGTCCGCTCGCCTGAAGGAGCAATTCGCTGATTGGGTTAAAGGGATTAATATAGCCGATGCTTACAATTCTGAGCAATACATCCCCCCCATACCAAAAGATAGTCTCTATTTTTCATTTAATTATACAAATACTTTGCAGCAGATTTATGCTGTTCCAGATGCGCAAATTATATATATTCACGGCAATTGTAGTTACGATGACGATCTCATACTAGGCCACAGCTTTAGGATGGAGAAATCACTAAATCCATATATAGGTCCTGACCAAGATACAAGAATAGCAGATGCATATGATAGTATAGACAAATACTTTGGTAAAACATTCAAGCCCAGCGAAGACATAATTAAAGAAGAGACTGCTTTTTTCTCGTCTCTTAAAAATGTGGATGAGGTCATTGTTTTAGGCCATTCACTTGCCGAAGTGGACGGTGTATACTTCGCTGAAATAAATAAAAGTATCGAAGAAAATGCTCGATGGATAGTAGCTTTATATAGAGGTGAGGGAAAGTCAGGTAGCTTAGAAGATTATGGTATCAAAGATTCAAATATTTTTTACGCACAGTATGAAGATATCTGAATGAAACTTCACATTGAAACATTTACGTTTAATTTGCAAGCAGGATCACATTTTAATCTTAAATTATGACCTTCCATTATGTCTGCTGTTGGCTCTCAGCAGCTAAAACGTGATGCTGAAGAGCCGCTTTGAGCGAGAGAAGGAAACTCGCAGTTGCTTTGATTGCTGAAGAGCATTACATTTCATCGAAATGTGTTGTTCAACTGGGAATGCGCTAAGGTCATTGATTTTCATTTAAAATTACATAACTATTCTCAATGTTATTAGACGATATTTCAATATGTATATAAGGACAGACTATGGGTGATAAGTTTTCTAAAGCTACAGTTACACAGTTAGCAAAGCGTGCTGGTTACATATGTAGCAATCCTAAATGCAATAGAATGACAATTGGACCAAGTGAAAATGAAAATAATTCCATTGTTGCAGGTGTAGCGTCACATATTCGAGCAGGTAGTGTCGGTGGACCACGATATGACGCGAACCAGACTTCTCAACAAAGAAAAAGCATCAGTAATGGGCTTTGGCTTTGTGGGACATGTTCTTATATGATTGATAAAAATGATGGGTCCGATTATTCAGTCTCTCAATTGGAAGACTGGAAGAAACTTCATGAGGGAATGGTTAAAGATGCACTTGAGGGCTCAAAGAGAATAATCTTTAGAATGCTACAGAGCACGCCTGAGGATTATCGTGCTGCTGAAGAGATTGTGACTATACTTTCTGATAAAGGAATGCTCTTACTTCCTTATGACATGGAAAATCCTGAACATGTCTTACGTTCAGTAGAGGCATTGCGCAGAGATCTTGTAACTTTGTCAAGATGTTTAGATGCAAGTTCGAAAGTCAAAATTATTTCTGAATCTATGGCTAAGGCCTGCCGTTATTACATGAACCAAACATCCGTTAATAATGAATTTATGAAAATAAATACTGCACTCGGAGCATTCAGAAAGGTTATTGGATTGAACTTGGCGGAGCTTTTAGATGTCTATAAGGTTGATCTAGTAAATAAAGATTTACTTAGCATTATTCCCAGGTTTTAGATATATCTAGAATGATAGACAGAAGCCCTTCGGGGCTTCAGGTAGTATTTTAAAATATTTAGAAGTCACAGTCATTCTTCTACTATATACATAATTAATTATTAGTACGACATCAAAAACACTTTTTACCATATTGGCAATTTCATACTTCTAGATGAGTGATTTACATATTTTGCTGCTTCACTTTTAGCATGAAGTGGGCCGTCTGAGGTGCCGCGAGGTCTGCTGTGAGCGAAGTGCTGACGCTTGTTTAGCTATATTACAGGGGACTTTAATCGTTACTGGAGTGACTTCCTGAAATTCTTATATAAATTAAAAAACCCTGCACTAAAAACAGGGTTTAATTATGATGTTAATGATTAATTTCTTTTTCTGGGAGGCGCTTCAAGTTCGGTTAAAAATAATTCAAATGCATTTAAATCATGCTCTATTTCAGCAATTGTCGGGTATGGATCACCGACAGCCGGTGCGCTATCATGCCCTCGAAAATAAGTGCTACATTTAGACATCCCACGATCAATCTTATCAAGATCATCGTGACTTATATCTGTTAGTCGAGCTAATCTCTGGGTAGAAACGCCTCTCTCAAAACGAGTCACTACTTTATTAAGAAGCTTTTCTTCAACAAGCCTTTCCCAAGCTTCTCGGAGGAAACCATAAAACTGGCAAGATGCTAAACGAAACTCAGTAACTGTTGTCTCATCCCTTTTCTCTAATCGTTTAAGCTCCTGTAGCTTAACTTTAAGTTCCTTGTATCTGCTTCGCGTGGTCATTGCTTCCCACGGGGCAGACTCTCTGACTAAGCCAGCAAATTTTCGGGAGCGTTCAAGAGCAATACTTGAGTATTCTGCCTTTGTCTCTTCAGCGATTTCCAGCAGCAGCTTGAAAAAGACAATATTATGTGTTAAGACAATGACTTGTCTTTTTTTCGATTCTAATACCAGCCGTCTTGCAACCCGACTGCTCCACTCATGACTTAATGAGTTAACTGGATCATCAAATATAACTGCCGACTTTCTTGCATCAGCCTTCATTTCGGCTAGGAAACTGGCAATAGCAATACATCGTTGCTCGCCCTCGCTTGCGACTCCGAGAGTAGCTATAGACACATCATTTTCATCAGCCAATGACAATTTAAACTGCTGCTCGCCAGAACGATTTCGGGTATCAACTTTCACTTTGAAGCGTTCAAAGCCAAAACTTTGCAACTCATCAGTAAACGCTGAAACCAACGGTTCAACAACACCAGAACGATATATCTGAGAAGACAAAGTTGAAATTGAAATTGTACCGCATTGTGACTTCAACTTTTCAAGTTTTTCAATGACTTTGAGTCGTCTAATATTAGAAATAATATTAGGGAGATTCTCCGACACATATTTCATATCTTCCAATCGTGCTAACTCCATCTCTTCCTTTTTTATCAAAAGCAAAAGATCTTCGTCCGAGTTAACTCTGAGTATATTTTCGTTAATATCCCCAACGATCTTATTAAGTTGGTTTACACATTCAGTATTAATTCCTGCATGTGTATATTTCGATATATCTGATGATATCGTTTCTTTTCTTTCAGCTAGGGCTGAAAACATCATTTTGATGTCATCACCAAGTAGTGGATGCTTGCTATTAAGAAACTCAATAGCCGCCATGTAAGGTGGGAGTTCGAGAGAATGCGAAGACAATAATTTCAATGCGCCATCAACATTGTCCTTTGCAATTTTTGCTGACTGCGCTGTTTTGTCGCTTAGATATTGCCTCAATGCAGCCATTCTACTTTCACTTTCCAGGCTAATCTCTTGTAAACAAAGGGGGCAATATTCGCCTCTTTGCATCGGGAAGCTTTGCTTTGTCGTTTCCTGTTCCATAAAGCTTTTAGCTGCCGCCCACAAACTTTGCCAGCTAAGACCTGCAACTGTATCTAAAGGTAGATTTTGCAGTGTAGCCTTACGCAGTTCTTCAGAAAGATTTTGTGTCCTTTCTTGTTCATCAAGCAGTTTTCTCAGTTCTAAAATAGCATCATCACCTAATAGTTTAATGGAGTTGGCACAAAGTTGTTTAAGAGGGGTAAGGGTCCTCTTATTTTGCTCCAACTTACTTTTTATCGTTTCAGCCGTTTGGGATTTATATTGAATTATTTTTCTTCTCAAACTTTCTATTCGTTGTAAGTCACCATCAGTAGCAATATGCATTTTTATGTCTTCTTCAACAGTGTTTGCCGAAAGATTGTTGACAAAACTAGCAGTAACACTGCCTGACTGAAGTTTCATCAATGAAGTAAGCCCATTTCCGGGCATTGTATCTTCATTAATGAAAGCATTGACGCTTCCGATAGCACGAACTAACTCAGTAAGTAAATTCAACCCAATAGGTTTAAATCCCAGAGCGCCTTCATTGTTTACGTAATGGCTTGCGGATGAACTGTCAAATATACGGATAGACTTTAATGACTCAACACTTGATGCCTGTAGATTCCATAAATGGATTTCATCAACACCATTACATGAAACAGCAAGTTTTGCCTGGGGTGGTAAGTTCAGTTTGGAAAAAACATTTCCAATAATGACTGGGCTATCTCCACGGGTTAAGCAAGCATTTTTTAAAATGCTCGCATAGCTTGACTTTCCGGCCCCATTATCACCATAAACGATAAATATGCCGTTATTAGAAAAATTCAGCTTTTGGTTATCTGCCAGTATTCCAACACCTTTGACGTCATAAAGTGACTTTAATGACACCTCATGTAGTTCAGCCGCATACCCAGTAAAATCGATCGGTTTTTCACATTCAGAATAATATTTATTTTTCTCCAGTAAACCATGCTCCATGCGAGCAAATTCAAATATTTCATTAAAGTCGTCTTGCTCTAATGTGCCATTATTTAATGCAAGACGTAGAGAGTGTCGCCACCAGACAGGTTTATTTTTAGACCAATCTGCAATTTTTTCTATAGGCGTCATACATATTCCTTTAGTAACCCTGTATACCAAAAAATGATATCGAACAGAAACTATAGCAACAAAACAGATTGTTATATAATGACTTATATCATACTTGAGGAATTTGGATTGCTTCCACAACCGCAGAAAATTACTGTCTTCACAACTAGGCCTATTGAAAGGGCTTTAGACTAACACTACCGAGAAGACTACACTGTCGGGCTTAGTTGCATACAGGCAGAACATTAGCTTTTCGTTATCTAACATTGTGTTACGTTCGAAATGTCCATTTCTGGTTGCGGATGTTATGAATTTATAGGTGCTCAATAGCATCAATTAATTATGGCCCCCGGTTCATCATGTACCCACGGCACGCGATACCGGGTTCTAGGTGAAATGGTCGGCGTTCACTGATCCATCTCCGGCAATCTCAACTGCTTGCGTCCCCGTGACATCCTACCACATCATTTTCGCGCTGCTTCCGGCGTCAGGGCCAGGGGACGGCGGGCATGAATATCGACAAACCGTTGATCGGACGCAGCGGTCACAATCAAAAAACCCTCTGCGTCATCCCCGCGCTCGAAAGGCACACAGCCGATCGCCGCCATGAAGATAGGCTGGCCGTCTTTACGGTGGATGAAGTAAGGCTGTTTCTTGTCGCCGCGGTTACTACGCGAACGTTAATGAGCGCTGGCTTATCCCACCATCCTGGCGCGGAATCCCAGTTTCACCCCATTAACTCCCGTCAAAAAAAAACATAAAAAACCAGCCTTAAGATGCTGATTTTACTGGGATTATTTGGTCGGCACGAGAGGATTTACACCTCCGCCCCCTGAGACACCATAATAGCAGGTAAAATTAGGGGGGCATGTTGACAAAGATATAGTTGAAACACTTTACTAAAACCTTAAAACTATTGATCTTGGGAGGTTGGTGGCATAACCGATGAGTACATAGGGCCAGTGTAGTCAATGGGTTCGCCATTTATTTCTTCAGCCATTCTGTTTTTTTCATCCATCCAATTTTGAAAAACAGCTTGTCGTTCATTGATCAAAGGATGGTTCTCGGAAGATGCAGCGATAAGAAATGCAATTGCCTGCCCTACCTCAACGCAAGCAAGTAAAGTGTAGTTTACATACCAACTATTGGGGCCATAAACACCAGTAAGTTCCCATGCATCGAATCTATCATTGGGAGAATCAATTTTTGTTAAATGGTTAAATATGGATTTCTCGTTTGGGTGGGCACCGAAATCGATACAGGCATCATAGTGTGCCTTAACATATTCAGCCATCTCGGAGGAGATCTCTTTTAATCCATTCACTGTCTTGTTTACAGTAAAAGTCTTACGGCATTTATCTAACTCTGATTGAGACTTATGCCTATTCAACCAAATCAGAGCCTTACTATTATCAGTAGCTATTAGGTAAGCGTAACAAGAAGATTCAAGCGCTGTGCGTAATATAGGGAAAACAGGGACTATATGGCCAGATAATGCTTGTCGTACCGCGGCTAACAACATTACATAGGAGTTTAAAGCAAGAAAACCAGCAGTTGGGTGCATTTCTAATCCCTTGGCCAGGATCTCTTTCTGGAATATTTCATCCATATGGTAAACCATATACATCAATTGGGGAGGGGCGGCGATGTGATCTTGAGCATTCTCGAGCGTTGCGTGGAGATAATCGGCGATAGTGTTTGCATTTGCTTTCAAAATAAAACCTCCAATTCGTATTCTTCGGGAAACTTTATCTCTAGTTCAATATTCATCAACGATAAACCTTTCCCCAAAACAAACAAGATATTTTGGATAATCAGTAAGTTAATTTTGATGAGTTAGGGTATGCATTATTAAGTGAAAAGATGATAAAACTAATTTATTCAATAGGTTACTGATTTAGTGGTTATGTACTGCTGCGCCACATGCAGTGGTTCGAAGCCGCAGACCTGATTGTTAAAGGCACCGAAGGCGCTATCGCCGCCAAGACCGTGACCTATGACTTTGAACGTCTGATGGAAGGCGCTAAACTGCTGAAATGTTCAGAGTTTGGCGACGCGATTATCGCGAATATGTAATCTGGCCCCCAGATTATGTCAGAACGGGAACCTAGTGGTTCCCGTTTTTATTATTAGTTTTCGAACGGTCATCAAAATTTTATCAAAACAAGTTATCAAAACCCCTCCCGAAAAACCTCATAAGGCCACCTTTGTCCACCCCTTACCTCGATCATCATGGTACCTATCCGTTTGTTGTTGAGTTTTGTGTCCAAGTAAATCTTTCGTGTTTATACCCTGAGCTTTATATAACCGCTCGGAAAGCGATCTTTGTTCATGGAACGTTGCCGGTGTACCTTGCCCCCAGTCAATATCTGCATTGTCTCTTGCCTTGCTGAAATTCATGGTCAGTGTTCTGGGTTTCACCTGTGCTCCTCGCTCAGCCTGTGAGGTGGTTCTAAAGAAATGAACCAAATAAGGGCTTACTGCATAATCCCGGCAACGGCTGATTACATCTCGGAGGCTCCAGTTGATTGCGTTGCAACGCAGAGCTAATGGAATAGCGATTTTGCTTCCGGTTTTCTCTTGCTCAACGTGTAGATGCTCGTCCCAGATGTCCGAGAATTTCATACGGGATATATCACCTGGTCTCTGGCCTGTTACTATGGCTAAAAGCATGGCGTTCCCCATGTATTTGTGGTTTTCAAAGGCTATATCAAAAATCTTTTGCCATTCCTCAAGAATAAGGCGCTGGCGAGTGATCTTTCTACGAGGTTGTTTAGTTGCTAGTGCAGGGTTATAACCAGGAGGTACTTAATCCGCATGCTGAGCTTCTTTAAAAACATCTATTAGGACAGAGCGAATGACCTGCGCCATTCTAGGTTGTCCCTCCGCTAAATATTCATCAAGAATTTGCGCAATATCTCGAACATTGACTGCGGAGATTAATTTCATTCCTACCCGTTCCTTAAGTAGAGATACTGGTTTTGCTTTTTGCTTGATAGTGTTTTCTTTTATATCTCAGGACCTTAATCTTTCCTGCTGAATTTTCCAGTAGCGTTCAAGCCAGGTGTTAGTTGATATTGCTTTTCCTGAGCTGGCCGATATGCTCGGCGTTAGCTCGTCTAATGCTGTCCTGTTGCATCTGCGTGCGTTAGAGAGAAAAAATTTTATAAAACTCTCTCGCCGTGTCTCCAGAGGAATTTCCATCGTCGGGCGAAAGGAGCCTACGCTCGCGGTACAGCTGCTGCAGGAAATGATCGCTGAAGAACCCGGCGCGCGTGAAAGAGCGATTGAGTTTTTGCGACTGTTCGGTGAGCAGGTCGGGACTGAGCACCGGCTTGTGCTTTACGCAGATGGCTTCGGGAGGACGGACGCATGGATCTTTCGCGCTGGCGGCATGATCTCCACCGGTAAGGGTGACGTCCTGACCACTGGCTCAGATGTACGGCTGAAAGATGCATTCACGGAACCACGGGAAGGGGCTTCCAGGCGCATTAATGCGCTCGGGGTATGCGAGTTCAATATGAAAGGCGAAACGCGCCGGAGGCGTGGTTTTATCGCTCAGCAGGCTGAAAAAGCTGACGAACTGTATACTTTTCTCGGCATCGAGCAGGAGATTGATGGCGAAAAACTCAGAGTGATGAATGTGGATTATACGTCGATCATCGCCGATTTGGTAATAGTTGTGCCGGATTTGATTAGGCGAGTTGACGCACTAGAAAGTTGAGGAGCATAAAAAATCCCCGGAGGCACTTGCCAGGGGCAACTGAAACGACATTAATTGCTGTGTACATCACAGAATAATTTGCAGTAAACGATAAGTAAGTTCAAGTAAAGTTTTACTGGTCAGATGTTGTGTTATTTTTTAATAACCTACCAAAATTAATAATGCAGTAGTGCTAAATTCCACTGGGAATTCATTTTTAAGAGTATAACCCTAAGGTATTACTAAGTATCAGATATAAATTGTGCGGATAGATTCAAAAAAATGGATGCCAAATGTTATTATTGAAACGTTTATCATTAATTGATGTGCAATCTTGTAATTTTCACATCCGTGTTATAACTTTGTAATGCAGGGCAGTTTTATCTTGTAATTTAGTGGGTTAAAGTGATGGCGGCTCTTAGTGATTTATAATAGGCTTTCTATGTTAACAAATTTCCCGGATGAAAAATACATATCTGATAGAAATTCATCGTTCATTAAGCGAGTATATTTTTTACGTCAGATTGGTGTCGTTCTTTGCTTTCTTCCTATATATTCAGTCCTCCAGGAACAGTCACATCAAGAAATAACAAAAGCCTTGTTAATTCTGAATGCACTCATCTGGCCATCGGTTGCTTATCTTGCAAGCATGATGTCGAAGGATATGCTGAGTACTGAAAAGAAGAATATGTTACTTGATTCATTCTGGGCTGGAATCTGGATAGCCGTAATGCAAGTTAGTCCAATTCCATCATTATTCATAATCTCAGTTCAAATAGCTGATCGCTATGCTGCTGGTGGATGGAAAATTTTAAAACCAGCATTAATGTGGATGATGATTAGTTTCCTGACAGTTTGGTTAGCAAATGATTTCAGATATACTATAGAATTCAGTACCCGAACGGTATTGCTTTCTTTACCCCTGGCGACCTGTTATCCCATAGTACTGAGTATTGTTTCAAGGCACTTATCTATAAAGTTGAGGAAAAGAAGGGAGTTACTCGAAAAACAGGCTCTGATGGATCCTGGCTTAGATCTGCCAAATCGCCGTTTTTTTGAGCAGAAAATGGAAAGTGCTTTTCGTGCGACGCGTAAAAAGAGAATTCATTCTTATCTTATGCTCATTGATGTTGATAATTTTAAACAAATTAATGATACCTATGGCCATGAAGTAGGTGATGCGGTGTTATCTCGTATATCAACAATATTACGAGAGTGCGCTGGCGAGAAGGACGTACCAGCAAGATTTGGTGGCGATGAGTTGGCTATTATTGTTAACAATAGTAATAGCAAGCTTGTTATAGCTATGGTTCATATAATTCAGAAAAAAATTAAAGATCTTTCATTACCTTCTCACAACGAAATTTACTGTACTGTCAGTATCGGTATTTCTTGTGCAGAAAATAAAGAATCCATCATCGAGTGGATAAAAGAGGCTGATGAAATGCTATATGAAGTTAAACGTAACGGGAAAAATGGATATTGCATGCCGAATAATTAAAGATGATATGATTTCTTTTCTCATGATTTTATACTTATAAATTTTAAATATAGTTTATGATCGGTATTGCCAATACGGAAAAATTAATTCAGAACCTCATTCCCCCTCTCAACTAACGTTTGATACCTGCCACTAAATCAGCGATATAAATAAGTTTATGATTTTATTGTGGTTAATGATGGGATCGCGTTTCTTGTTTTTTCCTTTCGAGTCATTTGATTTGAATAATCGATCAATTTATGAAATATGATAGGTTTCGACTATTGTTCGATCGTTATCGATCATTTTAAACTATTTCTCTTTCATTTCTAATTATGACACGATTAGGATTATTCCTGGTTCCGGTGTTTTTTTAATGATAAAGAACAGTGTGGAAATAGATTCCTGTAGATTTGTTTTAGAGCCATCTTTTAAAAAAGATGGTTCTATTCATTCTTGGGAAATTCTCACGAAAAATGTTAAAAAAAAGGACTGCAATGATTACCTTGCTAATGAAAGTGGTTTTTGTTTCACTTCATTAAGCGATAACGAAAAAATCGATGTGTTTAAGAAACAGATATTAACAATTGAAAGGCTTGATATATCAAAATTGAAGTTCAAGCCAGTTTCGTTAAATGTTGACAGTCTTATTAGCGATTGTATTTTGAACGATAAATATATTAGTGATTACTTAAAAAACCAAAAAAACATTGCTTTTGAGATTAACGAGCATTTTCATGAATTCAATACTAAATGCTGTATGGTTGACTTAAAGTATCTTTCAAAATTGTGTCCAGTTTGGCTGGATGATTTTGGGAGGGGCTTAACAAGTTTAACAATTATTGATATGTTTAATTTTGAATGTATAAAAATTGATAAAGATTATTTCTGGGAAATACAGAGTGAGAGCGAATTCTTTAAAATAATAAATAAAGTAAAATCATACTGCAATTTCGTGATTGTTGAGGGAGTTGAGACAATAGAACAAAAAAACAAAGTACATGCTGTTGTTGATTGCGCTTGCCAGGGAAGGTTGTGGATGAGTGATTACTATTATGTTGAGATTTAAAATAAATGACAACGAAAGATGATAAATGTCCATTTTTGTGGTGCAAATCTAATTAATGAGGACCACTGCCACAGTTGCCATGCATTTAAGATTAAAGGTTATGTATCAAGAAACGCACGCAAGACAATTAATTTGATATCTATCTGCACATCTTTACTGGTAGCGCTCTTTGGGATCTTGGTTGTGTTTCTGGTATCTTTCGGTATCGGGACATATATTTCTATCATTGCGCTTTCTCTTATTTTATATTTTATTATGAAAAGGATTCTGCATATAAAAGAAGAAAAAAAGAAGATGGTTTGGAAAAGAACAATCATTACATGGTAGGTAGTAATTAAATAATATATTAGCGCTGGTGGTTCCAATGCAAGCCTCAGATTCCGAGGCTTTTTTATTTTCTTTTCAAATCATGAGTTATAACACCGGAAATATTTAACCCGATTCACAGGGAGTGAGTATTATTGGCTAATAATTCACTATCCAGATGAGTTGAAAAACTCAAAGCCAGTTATCAAAACTGAAAATATACTAATGAATTTCAATAGGTTAGAGCTTAGGCTAAAAACATTAACCACATATCAAAAACACCTATTTTTCTCTTTAAATCAATAGGTAATAATGCTATTAGTTAACTACTGCTGCGCCACATGCAGTGGTTCGAAGCCGCAGACCTGATCGTTAAAGGCACCGAAGGCGCTATCGCCGCCAAGACCGTGACCTATGACTTTGAAAGTCTGATGGAAGGCGCTAAGCTGCTGAAATGTTCAGAGTTAGGCGACGCGATTATCGCGAACATGTAATGCAGAATTTGGGTTAAGTAAGAGCGGGAGCCCTCGGGCTCCCGTTTTTTATTGGCGTCAGTGTTTCTTCCCCAGTATCTTCCCCAAAATTCTTATCGAAAAACCGACTAACAGCATCCACGGGGAAACACCCGAGACTTTGATTTTTAAGCCAAAGGGATCTAACAAGACGAGATACCCGTTTATCGATATGAACTGATCTTCTTTTTCCTCGAGGAACATCCCTGATATAAAATATTTACATTTTGAAATATGTCACGTATATTTAATTTGATTTTGGATGTATTTCAACTTATTACAGGAGTTAAAGTGAAAGATTTATTGGGTTTTGACCATCTGATTACACCTAGAGTGTTGGTTTTTTTATACTGGCTACTTATGGTGCTTATACTCGTTGGTGGCGTTTTTTCGATGTTTAGTGGGCAATTCATCACAGGTTTTTTCGGTACAATTTTTAGTCTGATTGGTTGCCGGGTAATGTTCGAACTCATCATGGTCGCTTTCAAAAATAATGAATATCTGCGTCGCATTGCAGAGAGCTCAGAACAGTCAAAGTAACTATTCAGTTACTTGAGCAATATCGCTCATGGCAGGTCTGCGAGAACGGGTACACTGTTATGAGCGAAATTATTTTACCCCGCATTCGCGAGATGATTCACTCCTCCTCACGTTAAAAAAACTCATCGAGCATCAAATGAAACTGCAATTATTTCTTATCGGGTTGAGCAATACCATATGTTTAAAAAAGCCTTTTCTGTAATGAAGGTGAAAACTCACCAGGACAGTTCCAGAGGATAGCAAGATCCTGGTAGCGATCAGCGATTCCCACTCGTCCAATATCAATACAGCCTATCACTTCACCTTCACCAAAAATAAGGTTATCAAGTGAAAAGTCACCATCTGTCACAACGGGATCGGGTGAAAAGGGTAAAAGGCTATGCATTTCTTTCCAGACTTGTTCAACAGACCAGCCGTTGCGTTGATCATCAAAATCACTGGCATCAACCAACCCGTTGCTCATCCGTTTTTGTGCCAATGCGAGCCGAAATAGGCAATCGCTGTTAAAAGGGCAATGTCTTACAGGGATCATATGTCATATCATCGGCTACAGTATCTTTACCATGCTTAAGAAACCGTTCTGGCGCTAGATTTACCATATAATCGATAAATAGCCGCACCTGATTGGCCTACATTATTACGTGCCCATTTATATCCAGATAGCTCAGCGTCAAGACCTGAATTTAATCGCTGGGCTGGGCAGGACGTTTCTCTCTGAATACGACTCATAACACTCCTTTGTTTTACTATTTATGAAAACCGACTGTATTATTACTCATGCTTGAAAAACCACCTACAGAGGCAATACGGTCCTATAAGCAGACTCTCTCAGAGTACATTAACGCTGAATGTTCGAAGCCGATATGTATCTCAATCCCTTCTGTTATTTGCTCCTGGTCATCGCGGCGGTTGGAAGCCTGTTTACCCCGCATTCCTGTGCCATATGGCTTCTGCTCGTCAACATCCTGACGCTGCTCGTTTACGGCGCGCAAAAATTGCCAGCGACGGATATCCCTGGCGCGTTACAATCATAACCCCTCTTCAGAGAGCATCAGTCCATTGCTGAAACTCCACTCATCGGCGGTATTGAACTGAATGATCACCATGACATCATCCGGGCGAATACCCAGCGCTGTATGCAGCTGCTCATTTAGCGTGCGGCAGAGGTTTTTCTTCTGCTCGAATGCGCGAGGTTTACCTGCCGTGATATGGAACTGAATGAAATTGTCGCTGCGGCCACCGCTTTTATAATGGCGGTCGAACACATGCAGGTTCGCAGGTAGCCTTTCGAAAACCTGAAAGCGATCATGAGGCGGAACGGCAAATTCTTTCTCAAGGCTTTGTTGCAGAATGTCGGAAATCTGCGTTATCTGCGCGTCGCTATAACCCTGATTCAGTGTGATACGAGTAAAAGGCATCTCGTTAATCCTCTTCCAGGCATTCAAAGGCGGAAACCGCTGCAGGCCAGCCAGCGTAGAATGCCAGATGGGTGAAAACCTCAACGATTTCTTCACGGGTCAGGCCATTTTGCTGGGCGAAGCGGATATGCCAGGGTAACTGCTGAACGCGGCCAAGTGTGGTCAGGGCTCCCAGCGTCACTAAGCTGCGCTCGCGTGGGGAAAGTGGTTCTCGTTTCCAGATATCATTAAAAAGTACATCCCGGCTCAATTCAGCCAGCTTTGGTGCGACGCGGGCCAGGGTTTCACGATCAAGGGGTTTTGCCATCGCTCTCTCTCCGTATTGACAGTGAAGTCATTCTGGCGCGATATTTCGATCCTGAAAATTGAATTATTCGCGACTATCCATCCCGTATTTCAGGACGATAATGAATAAGCTTCCTCTTACGCTCGACCTTGACGCACTGCGCAGTTTTGTCACTGGCATTGAGTGCGGCAGCTTTGCGCAGGCGGCAAATCGCCTCTGCCGTTCAACCTCGGCGGTCAGTGCACAGCTAAAAAAACTGGAGCAACAGTGCGGTACCGAACTGGTGGTAAAGAAAGGTCGCCACCTGGAGCTGACCCATCATGGCGAGATAATCATGGGGTATGCCCGTCGTCTGCTGGTGCTAAATGATGAAGCGCTGCGAGCCCTGAATGGCGAACGATTACAGGGTGAAATACGTATTGGTATGCAGGAAGATTTTGGCGAATCGCTTATGCCCGGAATACTTGGCGAGTTCAAGCGCCACCACCCGGGGATGCGAATGATAGCCCGCGTTGATCGCAACCGGGCGCTGCTCGAGGCGCTCAATAACAACGCGCTTGATATGGCGTTGCTCTGGCAGCCGGAGAGTGCACAACGTGACGGCAGGCTGATTGCTCAGTGTCCGCTGGAGTGGATAAGACACCCGAAACTGGATATCGGCACGCTGCTGGCGCAGGGCAAGCCGTTACCGCTGGTAATGCTGGAAAGCCCGTGCCTGATGCGTTCCCGTGCCATTGATTGTCTCGACCGTGCCAACATCGCCTGGCAAGTGGTGTTTGTCAGCCACAGCCTGAGCGGTATTTGGGCAGCCTTGCAGGCGGGGCTTGGCATTACCGTGCGTACCCGTATCGGAATGCCTGGCAACTTGCGTGTGGCGGGAAGTATGCTGCCATCGCCGGGGAATCTGGGGATTACCCTGGAGCAGGGGCCGGGAAACGACGCCATTCATGGAGCGCGGGCGCTGCTGGGGCAGCTAATGGAAGAGACGCTATTAAATGCGATGTAAGCGCTATTCGACAGCGTCTCTGTGCAGCATTAGCGGGAGGAGAAGGGGCTAAGAACGCCACTCACTCCGTTTTCAACATCCCAAAGCTCACAATTCTTGAACGCCCCAGCTCCTTAGCTCGGTAGAGCGCTGCATCGGCCGCGCGCAGCAGGCTGTCGCTTTGCGTATGTTGCGGGTAGCTGGCGATGCCGATGGAGACATCGATCTGGCCAATCTCAGCAAGGCCGTATCGTAGGGTCAGCAGGCGGACGCTGTTATAGATATCGTTCGCGCAGACCATCGCGGACTGTTCATCGGTTCCACCCAGCAGCACCAGGAACTCTTCGCCGCCATAGCGGAAGGCCATGCCGATATCGCGCACCGCGCGTTGAATGATCGCGGAGACGCTTTTGATCACCAGGTCGCCTGCCTCGTGACCGTAATTATCATTAATCGCCTTAAAGTGATCGATATCGATCATCAGGCAGCTCAGCGGCGTGCTGTTGCGAACCGCCAGATTCATTTGGGTATGCAGTGCGTCATCCAGGTGGTGGCGGTTACGCAGGCCGGTTAATGAATCAAACAGCGCCTTTTCCAGCAGCGCGCTGCGCAAACGTTGATTCGCCAGCGCCAGACCCAGCGCTTCGGCCATCAGTTCAAGATAGGCGCGGGAAGGGGCGGTCGCGGCAGTGACGTTGCTGAAGGAGAGCAGACCAATCGCTTCACCCTGCGCAATCAGTGGCACGCATAGCGACTGATTAGCCTGCGATTCCGACAGGTGATAACAGGCGATATCCGGCTCACCGTTGACCGGCGGATGGCTCAGTCCGCGCCGCACTGCCCAGCAGTTATCCGGATGAAAGACGTCCGCTTCAAGCGGCGGAGAAAGCCACTGGGCCACGCAGCGCATCTGCCAGGGATCGGTGTCCAGAATATACAGTCGCCCGGGGATCTCAGGGGCGATGTTCGGCGCGAACAGCTCAGCAACCTTGATCACATCCTCGAAGGATTCGCAGCCCTGTAAACGCTGGGTCATTCGCGCCAGCAGCTCGCGGACCGCCCAGTCGGCATCGCGCTCTTGTTCCAGCCGCTGGCGCGCCAGCCCGTTCTCGCGAAAGATGCGAATGGCCTGGGCCATATCGCCAATTTCATCAATCTGGGTAAACTGCGGCGTTTCAACCGCGTAATCCTGCGAGGCCAGCCGCTGCACGACATCGCTCAGACGGACGACGGGATAGAGCACCCGTCGCTTAAGAATAAAGCCCAGCACAAACAGGAACATCAGCGCCGTGAGCCCAACCATGACCTCAGAGAGCGTACGCCAGATCCGCGATTTCTCCGTCGCCTCGGCAATGGTTTTATTCACCCGCCCTTCGAGCATCAGGCGAAAGTGGTCAAGCTGCGTCTGGACCCGCTCGAGCTCCTCTTCATAGGCGGTGCCGTAAAGCAGGTTGACCGCCTCTTTTTCCTCGCCTCTGGCAACGTGCGCCAGCGCCATCCGCTGCTCGTCCTGGAGTTCATCGGCCATCTGTAAACCCTCGCGCAGTAGCGTCAGCTCTTCCGCGGTTGCGCCATTGTCTTTCAGCTTTACCAGCCGGTGTTCAATGGCGGTGATGGTCTGAGCTTGCTGCCGGTACTCCTGGAGGACATCCTGATTTTTTTTGATAATGTAAAGTCGCGCGAGATCGGAAAGCTCCCAGGCGCCGCTTTCCACTTCTCCGCTTAGCTGGTCAAACACCTGGCGTTGTTCGACGGCGCGGCGTTCGGCATTATCCGCACTTGAAGCCATCAGCATTGCGATGCCTGAGGCGAGGGTCAGGGCGACGGTGATCCCGTAGGCCCAGTTGGTCATGGTGGCGATTCTCACCGAATATTCCTTGCGTGCAGATGAATTATTTTGTTTTTATCGTTGCGCACCGGCTTCACCAGAAAAAACCGGTGATTCAGGGGGCAGCGTGTGAGTAATAATAGCGTGCAGCGCTTCGGCATGCTGATGCAAAATACGATACACATCTTTATCCAATGCGCCATTTATAACATCACTCTCTATCAGCTGTAACGCTTGCTGACGGCGCATTCCGGGGCGATAGGGGCGGTCTTCGGTCAGCGCGGTAAATATATCCGCGATGGCGATAATTCGATCCGGTAGCTGCAGGTAATCCTCATTAAGATGAAGCGGATAACCGCTGCCATCCAGTTTTTCATGATGGTTCGCGGCCCAGTTAATTATCTCACCGAGTTCGCTGAAGGTGCTAAGAATTTCACCGGTCATATAGCTATGCTCGCGAACCTGAAGCAACTCTTCGTCGTTCAGCTCACCCTGTTTCTCGAGGATTGACAGCGGAATGTATACTTTGCCGATATCGTGCAAATAACCGGCAATCTCAATCTTCCTGCACTCCAGATCCGGCAGATTCACATAAACGGCGAGGGCGCGCGAAATTTGACCAACCTTCAGACTATGGCTGGCGGTAAAGCTGCTGTAAGTATCGACAATTTTAGCAATAAGTAGACAGATATCTTTCAGACCGTTGATATCGATATATACATCGTTGATGGGGCCGATGATTTCCAGCATTCGCTGAATATGTCCGGGATTAAGATGCAGCCAAAAATGCTCTTTTTCTGCGAGCTGGCACAAGGTCTGACACAGCGGCGGGTCGATCGCCTGGTAAAGCGCGCGGAAGTTATCAATACTCATATCGGTTTGATAAGTGGCCGCGCTCTTATCGCCAGGGAGCTGGCGTTCAAAAACGTCGGCAAAATAGACAATATGCTGTTCGAGGCTGCCCCTGTGGTTTGGGCTAAAATGGTGCTCGCGGATAATCGGCAGGATGGGGGCCAGGGTGGCTAACCCGGCCAGCATTTCGGCTCCCCGGTGCTGATGTGGGTCATTGAGGTTATCGATGGCGTTCAGCGATGAAAACGCCCTTTTATCGCCCAGCACGCCGATGTCGTGCAGCAGCGCGGCGCAAAAGATAGTTTGCTGCTGCTGGCGAGATAGGCCCGATGCCTGCGCAAGCTCCAGCGCAATCAGCGCCGTGCGTTGCATATGCAGGTGTAATTCTGGATTAATCACTTGTATGACGCGGGAGGTAAGCATCAATGCTGATTTTAAGGCGATACGCATCGTTTTCTCCATCGCATTACCCGCATCGTGTTGGTCTATTTCGTTGATAGCGATGCCGACACGGCAAAATAGATTGAATTAGTTAATCCTGATTTCGCTTTTATGTCATGCCCGTTTTTAGCGCGTTCCTGCACCAAAGTAGCGCTCCGGACGAAGTAAAAATCCTTTTTTGTCTGATAGTTAATCACTTTTACAAGGTAAAATATATTAAATCCTGGCAAGCCGTTTGCATTCTCTCTGCGCGAATTTATTTAATATTTATTTTGGGATGAGTCATGATGAATTTTAGAGCATTACTGGCAATGACGTTACTGACGATAAGCGCTTTTGCATTTAGTGATACGCGTCTGCCGCATATCGTTATCCTGGCGACCGGAGGAACGATTGCCGGTTCGGCAGCCAGCAATACCCAGACTACCGGGTACAAAGCCGGCGCGATTGGCGTTCAGACGCTGATTAATGCTGTGCCTGAGATGAGCAAAGTCGCCCGCGTTGACGGTGAACAGGTTGCCAATATTGGCAGCGAAAATATGACCAGCGACATTATTCTCAAACTGTCAAAACGCGTCAATGAGCTGCTGGCCCGCGATGATGTCGATGGCGTGGTGATTACCCACGGTACCGATACTCTGGACGAGACGCCTTACTTCCTCAACCTGACGGTAAAAAGCAATAAGCCGGTGGTCTTCACGGCGGCGATGCGTCCGGCCACGGCCATCAGCGCAGACGGCCCGATGAACCTGCTTGAAGCGGTGACCGTGGCGGCCGATCCGCAAGCGAAAGGCCGCGGCGTGATGGTGGTCCTCAATGACCGCATTGGCGCCGCGCGCTTCGTCACGAAGACCAATGCCACAACGCTGGATACCTTCAAGGCGCCGGAAGAGGGCTATCTGGGCGTTATCGTGAGCGGCAGACCGCAGTTCGAAACGCGCGTGGATAAAATTCATACCGTGCGCTCGGTTTTTGACGTCCGCCAGCTTAGCGCGCTGCCGAAGGTGGTCATTATTTATGGCTATCAGGATGACCCTGAATATATGTATGACGCGGCGATTGCGCACCATGCTGACGGCATTATTTATGCGGGCACCGGCGCGGGATCGGTCTCCGTACGCAGCGCGGCGGGGATCGAAAAGGCGGAAAAAGCCGGTATCGTGGTGGTTCGCGCCTCGCGCACCGGTAGCGGCGTCGTGCCGGTTGATGATGGTCAGCCGGGACTGGTATCCGATTCGCTCAACCCGGCAAAAGCGCGCATCCTGCTGATGACAGCGCTGACGCAAACGAAAAATCCGCAGGTGATCCAACAGTACTTCCACACCTACTGATTAACTTCGGGTAGGGCGCAGGGCGCCTTACCCGGGTTGTTTCACCATGTACATCGGGCGCTGCGACACCGGCTCCGGATGAATTTCCGCCTCCAGGTGAAAGATCTTCCGCAGCATCTCCGGCGCCAAAACCGTTTCCGCTGAACCTTGAGCCCGCACCTGACCCCCTTCAAGCACCACCAGATGATCGCAGTAGCGGCTGGCCTGGTTGAGATCGTGCAGCATGGTAACCCCTGCAGCTCGCGTATTAATTTCACCAGCAGAACTAACCCCTTGCCAGTGCTGAGAACGGCAATCAGCAGTGGAGAGAAAGATCCAGGTTCTCACCAGGCGTTAAAAATTATCCGCAATGGCGTGTTCAAGCGTGAGAGTCGTCCGAGATTTTTATCCAGGTTACGCTTTTTTAACGTCGTAAAGGGCACCTTAACTTTATTGCCTGCTGTTTTGTTAAAGCAAGGTAGGTAAAAAGTCTGAAATAACCTGCGGCGATATGGATAATTGTCGATAAATATTAATTATTGTCAGGAAAGTAAAATAAGCTGATTCTTATTTTAATCTTTTGCCTGATACTCATGTTAAATATTTCTTTTTCATGTCAGTGAGACTATGAATTTAAAGAAACACGTATCGGCAAACGTTGTGAAAAGGATAACCGAGAGCAGAGAATATCCTGGTCTCATTTGCCCCCTGGCATACCCCCGACGCGGCTTCAGCTGTGGCCTGTGGCTTACCAGCGCAGCGCGCTGGTTTGAAAGTGTACATACTTTATGTTGAATGATTAGCGCGTTAATCATTCCCGTGGTGGATATTTGAGGTTTATTATTCACTTTTTTATTTACATTTTGTTACAGGTGTGCTGATATTGTGTTTTTTTCTGCTGGCCTCTTTTTTTACTTGCCGGAGTGAATTTACCCGGATTATTATTGTCTGAACTGCTACACGTACCGCCTAATGACAGATGAAGGGACTCGTTTTTTCCTTAAGCGTTACCTCATGTTCTAATGTTTACAGGAAAAAACATGTCTTGCGCTTTTAATAAAAAACTTCTTCATCCCCGTAATTGGGGGACCTGGTTTGGCCTGGGCGTGCTCTGGCTCATCGTCCAGCTTCCTTATCCCGTATTGCACCTTATCGGTACCAGCGCCGGTCGCGCATCCCGGCGCTTCCTCAAACGCCGTGAGCATATCGCCAGACGTAATCTCGAACTTTGCTTTCCCACCATGTCGCCCGCGGCGCGCGAAAAGCTTATCGAACAGAACTTCATGTCACTAGGGATGGGCCTGATTGAAACGGGTATGGCATGGTTCTGGAGCGACGAACGCGTCAAGAAATGGTTTGACGTCGAAGGCATGGTTAATCTCAACAATGCCCTGAGCGAACAAAAAGGCGTGATGGTTGTCGGCGTCCACTTTATGTCTCTTGAGCTGGGCGGCCGTACAATGGGGTTGTGTCGTCCGATGATGGCGACCTACCGTCCGCACAATAGCCCGTTAATGGAGTGGGTGCAGACGCGCGGTCGCTTGCGCTCGAACAAGGCGATGATCGATCGTCGTAATTTATCCGGTCTGGTGCATGCCCTAAAGTCGGGTGAAGCGGTGTGGTTTGCGCCGGATCAGGACTATGGTCCGAAGGGGAGCGTATTTGCCCCGTTCTTCTCGGTACAGCAGGCCGCAACGACCAACGGCACCTACGTGCTCTCTCGTTTGTCGGGAGCGAGAATGCTCACCATCAGCATGGTGCGTAAAGCGGACCGTCGGGGTTATAGCTTGCATATCAGCGACGTAATGAGCGACTATCCTGGTGAAGATAAACAGGATGCGGCGAGCTATATCAACAAGGTTATTGAGAAAGAAATCCTGCGCGCGCCGGAGCAGTATCTGTGGGTTCACCGCCGCTTTAAAACCCGTCCGCTGGGTGAAACTTCACTCTATTAAGGCATCCGCACTCGCGGCGCTTTCAAAATGGTCCCGGTTGCGTTAACGTGCGCGGGATCATATTTTGTTGTAAGCGAAGGAGTGCGTTGTGTTCGCTGAGTTTGGTGTACTGAATTACCTGACCTACCTGGTTGGGGCTATCTTTATCATCCTGGTTCCCGGCCCGAATACCTTTTTTGTCCTCAAGACCGGCGTCGCCCACGGCGTCAGGAAAGGGTATCTGGCGGCCGCTGGCGTATTTATCGGTGATGCGGTGCTGATGTTCCTGGCTTTTGCCGGGGTTGCGACGCTTATCAAGACCACGCCTGTACTGTTCAATATCGTTCGATACCTGGGGGCGATTTATCTCCTGTGGATGGGCGGTAAGATGCTCTACGCGGTATTAACCCAGCGTGATGGTCATTCGTCTTCTGATTCCGAGCCGGGGAGCGCGATTCTTAAACGTTCGCTGACGCTCAGCCTGACGAATCCAAAGGCCATTCTTTTTTATGTCTCATTCTTCGTGCAGTTTATTGACGTCAGCGCCAAAACGCCTGGGTTGGCGTTCTTTATCCTGGCGTTGACCCTGGAGATTATTAGCTTCATCTATATGAGCTTTCTGATCCTCTCCAGCTCGTTCGTCACCCGTTACGTGAAGACGAAAAAGAAACTGGCGAAAATCGGCAACAGTCTGATTGGCCTTGTGTTTGTCGGTTTTGCCGCCCGTCTGGCGACGCTGCAGTCGTAATTGTTGCGGCCGGGACGCGCGACCGGCCCGATAGCGATTGACTCTGCCTTGTAACAAAACTCCTTCAATTTTGATTGCATTGGTGTTACATATACAGCCGATTATCGCTCAGAAAAAAGGGAACCCGGATGATTCTGCAGAAACTCACCAGCAATAAAAACAGCAAGAAGTTCTTTTTGTCGATAGCGGCGATATTCGCCATTGCGCTTATCGTGGTTGGGCGTGCGACCTTCGGCGGCGTGGTGAGCGAATACAATATGCCGTACTCAGAGTGGACGACGTCAATGTTCTTCCTGCAGGGGGCGATGGTTACGGTTTATAGCATTGTATTTACCTTGCTGTTCTCCATCCCGCTGGGCTTCCTCTTTTTAGGTTCCGACCGTCGCGACTGATCCCATGCAATAAGGCGAACCGAAGTTCGCCTTATGATGTTTTCCGCTTTATCGCCAGTCTCTGTCGTCATGATGATGGTGGCGATGGTGGTGATAGCCTGGGTCGACAATACATCCCGATAACAACGTGCAAAGCGCGAGAATCAACGGCAACACGATCGGTTTTTTCATTTCTCACTTCTCCAGTTAAATCCGTCCGCAGAAACGGCCATGCGGTATCGGCTGATGATGTGAGTGTATTCTTTTAAGTTATTGAGTAGATGAGATAACTCTGCAATCCTTGCCGAAGAGTCGCGAATATTCCTGGATTTACCACCAGCCCAATTGCGTTCCCGCCAGGGCGACGATGGCGACAATAAGCATAATAATGGTGCTTTTTTTCATTAGGCTCCGCCTGGCGCCGCATAGCCGCCGACAAAAAACCAGCCCAGAAAAACAACGGCGACGATAAAAATAGCCACCGGAAAAAGAATACCCAGTCTCATGATTGAGCCCCTGTAAGTGCGATTCGTGGCGAATATCATACGGGATTTCACCGTAGATTAGTCAATATGAAAAAATCTTCCCTGACGACGAGACTGCTTATCCAGATACATCGCGTCGTCGGCGGCGCGTAGCGCCTGTTCTACGTCAATCTGCTGCGGGTCGGCCTCAATAACGCCAAAGCTCGCGCCCGGGTAGTTAATTCGGTGCTCGCCAAGGAAATAGATCCCCGTCAGCGCTTGACGTAACGCGGGGATATACTCCTGCTGGTCGGCTAATTCACAGCCCGGCCCGACAATTAAAAATTCATCGCCGCCGAGACGGCCGACAATGTCGCCGCTGCGCACGTGAGCCGCGAGACGTTCGCCAACCTGAATCAGAAAGCTATCGCCGCACGGATGGCCGAATCGATCGTTGATTGCTTTAAAATCGTCGAGATCGATAAAAATCAGTAGCATGCTGCGCCCCTGTTCGCGGGCCCGTGGAAACTGCGCGGCAAGATACTTAAACAGCGAGCGGCGATTCGGTAAACCGGTGAGCTCATCGGTGTACGAGTGCATTTCAAGCGCGACGTTGGCAGAACGAAGCTGCTGCACCAGCGACTCTTTTTCCACGTAGTGGGCGATGAGGTTGGCGAATAAATTCATAACCTGCTCACCCTCAAGGTTATAGGGCTGTCTTACCCGGCTAGTGGCGCACAGCGTGCCGAATAATGAGCCGTCGGTCAGACGCACAGGAATGCTGAAAAAGGTGGCGATGCCCAAATCCTGCGCGGCGATACACGAACGCCAGCGTTCGGCGACATCGTTACTGAAAAGGCAACGCTCGTCGAGCGCACGTTTACATAGCGAGTCATTCCATGGGACGGAGAACCCTTCGGGGATCTGCATTTCGCTGCTGTTATGCGCATACATAATCAGCTGTCGCTGCGCGTCGAAGTCAATACGCGTCAGGTAGGTGGATTCCATTCGAGTAACAAGCTCCAGCATCTCAAGCAGCTGTCGCACCAATGTTTCGAGGGAGTGTTCATTGGCGAGCGTTTGCGTCACGCGAGCGAGAATAAAATCGGACATGAGGAATACGGCTCCCGAACGCTAATCGTAACTACCAGCAAGCTATGCTAAACAACAATCAGCGCAGAATTAACAGAGATACACAAAATTTAACACATCTGTTAGGAGAATACCTGCATCCGCGGCGGGAAAAAAAGCCCCGTCGGGTGCGTTGGAAACACCCGGAACAAGGGGCTTTCAACGGTACAATGCGGGGTTGCGCGGCACGCAAGACCATTGAAAGCCATAACTAATTACCTATCTGTGGACATTATGTGGACATTTCACGCATCGGCGCTACCTCTCAGCGGGTTAAGCGAGATCGCGTCCTGAAGATATTCCGGTGCAAAGTGAGCGTAGGCCATAGTTTGTTCAATTCGCGCATGCCCAAGAATCCTCTGTAACGTAATGATGCTTCCCCCATTAATCATAAAGTGCGTCGCGAAACTGTGGCGTAGTGCATGCGTCGCTTGGCCGGTCGGAAGATCAGGTTTTACTTCCCTGAGTATCTGCCTGAAGTCAGAATAAGACGCCTTACCAAATAACAACCCTCGCTTACCATCCGCTATGAGTTTTGCCACTTCCGCTGAAACTGGAACAGTCCGCTGCTTGTTACTCTTGGTTTTAACGAACGTCACACGATTCTGTATGATGTGTTCCGCCTTGAGTCGAGCCGCTTCACCCCAACGAGCACCTGTACTTAAACAAAGAACGGCTATCTTCTTGTTGTCGCCATCCAGTCTAAAGAGCAAGTGCTTGATTTCGTCCTCTGTCAGATAGCCAGTTTCGGGTACATCTTCTTTCAACTTCTTCCGCCCTCTGATCGGATGTTCACCCGAAAACAACTCGGCCTCGATAAGCGCTGTGAACATACCACTGATGCTGTTGAGATCACGGTTAATGGTGGAAGCTTTAATGCCCTGGCTTCTTCTTGCCGCGTAATACTGACTAATCAGCGCTTTTGTAATCTGAAAAGCACAAGGATCGTCGGTAATCCTGCAAAAAATATCTAACTTGTTGCGGTTTATCCGACCGTGCTCCTCATGCTTGCCTTTCAAATTCCACCAAAGCTGTATCAGTTCAGACAGATGCCGCTTATCCGTCGGCTTTGATAACCATTCTTTGGTGTGGTGGTTGAACTGGGTATGCTTCTCGAAAGCTACCGCTTCACTTTTCTTATCAAACTTCCTGCGGATACGCTTTCCATTGCGACCAGCAGGCCTGATGTCCACTTCATATCGACCATCATCGAGTTTCTTAATAGTCATAAGAAAACCCTCCGATGGGTGCGTTTGCCTTTAGGCCTCAACGCGTTGCAATTATGTGATGAATACTTTTCGACCAATAATAGACATTTGAAATGTATGTAGGACTGGTTAATTGTTAACCAGTCTTTTGGTCTGAGTGCTGCGAGGTTGTTAAGTCTTGCCCAAAGTGTGCGAGTGCCGGTGCGATTTGACCGGCTTCAGGCGAAACCTGATCGGTCATAAACCACAGTGTGTATTTAGTAAATTGAGGTATTTGCAGAATCTTCATCATTACGTCTGTTGGTGGGGTTGAGCGTCCGCTTTCGTAATAACTTAAAGTCCCATAAGGAATTCCTGTTATATCAGCGAGTTGCTGTCTACTTAGATACTCAGACTTTCTTATTAAGACGATTTTCTCGTTTAACGCGTTTGACATGGTATTTAGATCTCAATAGTATGGTGTTTAGATGTAAACATTTAAGTGTTTAGTATTGAACACTAAAGCCAACTATAAGCCATTAAGAGCAATCCATGAACCGAATAACGAGGAAATGTTAATGGTAAAGCAAATCACAAGCACGACCGATGCGGTTCCTTATCAGGAATTTGCCAGACTCATCGGGAAAACGCCGGCTGCGGTAAGAGGAATGATCGAGAAAGGGAAGCTTCCTGTAATCGAGATGACCGATCCCCAGTCTACTTCTGGCCGTGCCGGCGAATACTGGGTTTACCTTCCAGCCTGGAACAACGGCATGAAACTGGCCTACGAAAGTCGTCCAAAGGAGATCAGGGAAGGGTGGTTGATGTGGCTTGGTCTCGGTGAGCCAGGTCGATAGCCGGTTTCAGGAGAGGAAACATGAAGAACGGTAGCCGCGGATCAGTATCACAGCTCAATCGCAAAACCAGCCTCTACTGTGGTTTTACTATTCTGAAACTCCCACGCAAAAAACCGTACAACCGCCAGCGCTATCAAATTACGCACACAGGCCATTATTACGGCATTGACTTTGCTTTATCAGAAGCATGCCGAACGATTGACAGAATCATGAGTAAAAAGCGGTTTATTGCTTTTTAATCTCTGGGGGCGAAAATGAAACTCGAATATGCAGACAAAATTAACTCGCTTTTACAATGCTTCCATTTCAATAAAGAGTTTCTGGAATGGAATCATGATTACTCTCTCCAGCTTTTACGCCATGGCGTATCCCACCTTTATCATTTCGCAATGCTTCAAGGCGAGAATGATGAATTCACTCTTGAAGAACTCCGCAACATCATTATTTGCGTCACCGATGGTGATATCCCTAAACCATATGACCTGCTATCTCTGGGCGCTGAGCAACTGAAGAGGGCTATGAAGTTTGTTCAGCCCCAGGCTGTAACCGTAGAGGTTACACCGGAGATCCTGGAACACCTGAAACTGGGAGCTGAAGCCTCCTGGCGGCTGGAGCCCCCTCGCTTTAACTGATCATCGGAGTACGCCATGTTCACCGAAGAAAAAACATCTTGGGAACAGGAAATGCTGATTCGAGAAGCAGTGGAAAGTGCCGAGCAGGGGTTCACTGTACATCTAAAAAATGGTGCTCGTATCACCATTAGTTCAAAAAGCCCGTCTAAAGATTTAATAATTTACGGGCTCGAAAAAGCCATTCGTGGTAATCACGATCGCGCGCGAATGACCTTTATTGATTTCATGTATTACTGGCATGAAAGGATATTTAAGCAGATTAAAAGAAAATCGCGTCCAAACAATTAATTAACCTGCTTTAAAAATAACGGCATTCACTTTGCCGGGGATTCGTTTTGCCTTTTTTAGGAGGTTGCATGTCGGTTACGTCAATAAAGCCGGAAGGCGGAATAAGCGATCCAGAGTTTATGGGAATCAGCACCAATGCGCGCAAAGGCGAGCGCGCCCACTTACTCGGATTGCTGCGCATCCGCATGGGCCTGCTGAAAGAGCAAGGCCTTACCCCCGAAGAGATTTATTCAGCACTTGAGCAGTGGATAGCCAACCACGAAACAATCACCAGCGAGGGCAGTAGACCATGAATCACTTAATGATCGATTTGATTAACGTTAGTAAGAAACCGTCATCACCTCTGTGTGCCATTGAAGCTGTGTTTTTTGAACCCTCAACAGGGCAGATCGGAAAGGTTTTTTATTCTTCGATAGACATTCGTAAATCTGAAAGCTTGAAGGGCCGTATCAGCATTAGTACGGCATTCGATTGGATGAAAAAAGACTCTCACTGGCGCGCCGAAGTGATGAGCGCAACCGAAGCTGAAGAAGATGCACTTTGCAGCCTTGCTGCTTTCATCGCCGACAATACCTGTCCCCGGAACGCGGCGTTATTCGTATGCTTCAAAGATGCCCCGGAAAAACTGGTTTCACTTCGTTATGCCGTGGATCGCTTAGAGGTGTCAGGCATTTTCCCTGAAGGCACAAAATACCGCTGCATTCGTTCACTTCTCGACCTTGCTGCTGCCACAGACTATGCGCCTCATGCGAGAAGCGCCCTGGCACGTTACACGCTCACTGACGCGCGATATCAAGCGGAGCAAGTCTGCGAAATCTGGCAGCGCTTGACCTCTCCACACATTGGATCGCTGTGAGGGCCGCCATGCATTCGCATCTGTCTGTTGTTTGTAACGCGCCGTTGCCGGTTTGTAAGAGGGCGCTTGCCGCCCTGAATTGCTTTGCTCGTGGACAGCGTAATTACACCCGCGTCAAGCCACACGCCTATCTCGTGATCCGCATTGGCCTTCGTTGGCGTTTGCTCAGCAAAAACGGTGGTAAGCAGTGGCGACTGATGACCCATGAAACCTATAACCAGGAATGCCGCAAATGATTAAGTCACCTCTTAAGTGGGCTGGCGGTAAAACCCGCGTGTTGCCGGAGCTGCTGAAGCACTTACCTAAAGCCGATTGTTTGATTGAGCCCTTTGTAGGCAGTGGCACAGTCTTTATGAATACGGAATACCGCCGCTATGTGCTTTGTGACAGCAATCGCGCATTGATCAATTTCTTCCGCGCGCTCAGGGAAGACCCTGAAAGATTGATACTGATCGCCAGGAACGTATTCAGAAATGGCAATAACGAAGATAGCTATTACGAAGAGCGCAAGTTGTTCAACCACCTGTCGTGGGATGACGAGTGTGCAGATGATTACGTTGTACGGTGGGCGGCATCATTTTTATACCTGAACCGCCACTGCTTTAACGGGCTTTATCGCACCAACAGGGATGGCGGTTTCAATGTTCCATTTGGCAGCTATAAGGCGCCTTATTTTCCAGAAGCAGAAATGCGCCTATTTGCCGAAAAGGCGCGGGATACTCACGCGCTCTTTCTTTGTAATGATTTTCGTACTTCCATTCCGTACGTCGCCACGAATCGCCTGGACTCCGTGATTTACTGCGATCCGCCGTACATCCCGACTAGCAAAACAGCCAATTTTACCGCTTACGGTAAGCCATTTACCCTGGATGATCACCGCGCGTTGGTTACGGCGTTGCTGGACGTTAATCGCCAGCATGGAACGCGCTCGGTCATCTCGAATAGCGACACACCAGAAACACACCAGATCTACTCCGCTTTCAATCTCCACGCCTTCAGAGTTCGACGTTCCGTTAGCGCCAAAACCCGCTATATGGCCGGTGAAGTGATTGGCGTTCTTCGCGTGTGTGGTGGTTGCGGTCGTTCTGGTGGTGGAGGTTGCCCGGACTGTGGGGCGGTGATGGGTGATGCGACATATGCCGAAATGTTTGGCGCGCCGGCTTGTTGAAGCGTTGGCTTTGCAAAATAAGATTCGAAGGTGAGTTATGCCTGACTCCACATCCCTGGCATGGAGCTGGAATGCCAGAAAGCAGCCAGTAAACCCTTATGCTGTTGATGTGCCTGCACGGAAACCCTCTGCGCTGGCCGTCTGGATTGCGCTTTATGAGCAGGATAAAAGCGATCAACGCGAGCAGGCTGAAGCAATGAGTCGTGCAGCAGAAGAGTACCTCTTTTCTGTTGCACATTGCGATCCCTGGCGCTATGACGAACTGAATGATGCGCTGATTGAGAAAGCTAAGCGACATGCGGAACTCCATCGTGTTGATCCTCTTACCCTGATTCGTGATGACGTCGCCAGCCTACCAGGTTTCCTGCGCAAGCCGCTGGAATCAAGGATTAAGTATTTGGAAAAATCAGAAGATCCGCGCCATTTACCTACCTATCTGAATGAGGTCATTACTCCCTCATTAGTGAGAATTGACAAGGTCCGTGCTAACCAGGCGTCGCTGTCATTCCAGGCCATGGCTGGCAGGGATAGCCTTGATCAACTCCTTCGACTTGCTGAACTGAATCAGCGGGAGATTAAGCGGCTTTCAACGCTGGTCGCAGCGCACATTGATATGATTTTTATCCAGCTTTGCGACGAGATGCTGACCGATGAATTAGCTTCTCCTATCGTAATACTGGATCTATATCGTCGTGTGGCGGCCGAAGTGTCACGCCTCGATGTTATCCCGCCGGGTTATGAAGCGCTCCGCAGCAAACATAATCGCCGCAACCCGATTAACTACGAGTTGATACCGGGCGCGCTTGCTCGTATGCGTTGTGCTGACTGGTGGCAACGTAAGCTGTGGCAACTCCGCAACGAATGGCGGGAAGAGTTGCTTCGGGCAGCGTGCCTTGTTCATCGGCACGCATCACCTTATGTCAGCCATGACATTCTGTTGCAGAAGCGGGAACAACGCCGTAAGGCGATGGATTTTTTCCGCAACCATGATCTGATTAACGAAGATGGCGACACGCTCAGCATGGAGGATGTGGTGCTTGCAAGTGCCAGCAATCCAGCGCACCGTCGTAATGAGATGATGGCCTGTGTCAAAGGCCTGGAATTGATAGCTGAAATGCGTGGCGACTGCGCCATGTTCTATACCATCACCTGTCCTTCTAAGTACCACGCCACACTGATGAACGGGAAGCCTAACCCTACATGGGATCACTCGACAGTTAGGAAAAGCAGCGACTATCTGGTTGATACGTTTGCGGCATTCCGTAAGGCAATGCATAAAAAAGAGCTGCGCTGGTACGGCGTCCGCGTAGCCGAACCACATCACGATGGCACTGTGCACTGGCATTTATTGTGTTTTATGCGCAAAAAACATCGACGTGCAATCACAGAGCTGCTGCGTCGTTTCGCTATCCGAGAAGATCGCGCCGAACTTGGCAATAACACTGGCGCTCGTTTCAAGTCAAAGCTGATAGACCCGCGAAAGGGGACTCCGGCCAGTTATATTGCAAAGTACGTCAGTAAAAACATCGATGGGCGTGGGCTGGGTGACACCGTCAGCAAGGAGACGGGTAAATCACTACGTGATAGTGCCGAGCACGTCACTGCGTGGGCATCGTTGCACCGTGTTCAACAATTTCGTTTTTTTGGGATTCCAGGCCGCCAGGCGTACCGCGAGTTACGATTGTTCGCATCGCAGGCAACTCGTGCAATGAAAACCAGTAAACCGGGTGCTCCGGTACTTATGGATCCAAAACTGGACGCTGTGCTTGCTGCTGCTGATGTTGGCTGTTTTGCCACTTACATCATGAAGCAGGGCGGTGTACTTGTTCCCCGCAAAAATTACCTCATTCATACCGCCTACGAGCCGACAGTCGAACCAGGAACCTATGGCGATCACGGGATTCGTATTTATGGCATTTGGTCGCCAATGACCGGTAAGGAAAACAAAATATGCACACATGCCCATACCTGGAAGATGGTGAAGAAGGCTCCCGCTAACCCAGGCGCTGAAAGCGCCGCCCAGGGCGACCCCGTCGCCCCTTGGACTCGTGGCAATAACTGTCCCTTAAATTTAAAAAAAGGGGACGGAAGGGGAGCAATTGACACCATGGGATGGGGGCAACTAGAACAGGATGAAGAGTCGGGGCCGTTAGATGTGAGCTCTCTACCAACCAAAGAAAGAAAAGCCATTCTTCGACGTCTACGAGAAGTTTGTAGGGCGAAGAATTCGCCAATGAATAATACAAAAATGAGAGATACTTCAAGTGATTGTGTTTCCTTGCGCGAGTTTGCTCTTTCAATAGGGCTTGAGCTCTGCGAGTCTCAGGCTGAGCATTTACTTCAAGGAAAGCAATTACGAATAAACGATCGCATGATTTATCACACTAGTGATGGTGCGCTAAGCAGTACAAATGTTGGTAACTATGACATAACCTTAAGAAAATTAAGGTCATTTTTGATGGTAAAAAATAGGAGCTATGCCGAGAGCATAACTAGAAATCCTGTCGCTTTTTACAAAAACATGCTTAAGACATTGAAATCCAAAGCCTAGATTATGAACTTGCATTCTTTGCTAGTAGCCGTAGCAACAAATGTGTGGAAAAATCACGTCCAGATATTAACTTCAGATTGAGGGGGCGTTATGTCTGGTTTGCAGGAATGGCTACTTGATAAGGCTGGCAGGAATTTTTACCTTTATATAAAACGTCTTTCGGCAAACGATACCGGAGCTACGGGAGGGCATCAGGTTGGTTTATATATTCCTTCTGTTATTGTTGCCGAGCTTTTTCCGTCTATAGATCATATCTTGGAAAAAAATCCTTCAGTACTGCTACACGCAACATATTCTTCACATGCATGCGCAGATAGTGAGGCTCGTGCGATATATTATAACAATAAATATTTTGGTCAAACTAGGAATGAAAAACGTATAACCCGATGGGGTCGTGGAAGTCCTCTTCAAGATCCAGAGAATACAGGCGCCTTGACTATCCTCGCATTTGAGCATGAGCCAGGAAATGACAGTAGAAGTGTTGATGTTTGGGTTTGCTCGAATCCTGACGAAGAAGATGTTCTTGAATCAGTCCTTGGCGAGGTTATACCAGGTACATTTGTTTTTGGTCCTGCAAATGAAATGCTTGGAATATTGTTATCAGTTAGCCATACAAGGCGCAGAGAATATAAAATCCCTGAAAGTTGGGTAAGTCAATTTCCTACTGGTAGTGAGATTATTCAGTACGCAGCTGACTATTATAAAATTGGAACTTCTAACCCAGATGAACAACTTTTAGAGCGACGGAGTGTTGAATTCGATCTTTTCCTAAAAGTTGAGGAAATACACGTTCTCGATATTATCCGTAAGGGGTTCGGGTCCGTTGATGAGTTTATTGCGATGGCAAATTCAGTTAGTAACAGAAGAAAATCCCGTGCCGGAAAGTCGCTTGAACTTCATCTGGAGCAGCTTTTTCTTGAGCATGGTCTTAAAAGTTTTGAAACACAATGTATAACCGAAGGGAAAAAGAAACCTGATTTTATATTCCCCTCTTCAGAAGCTTATCATAACGATAAGTTTCCCGATGAGAAACTGCGAATGCTCGCAGTTAAAACAACATGTAAAGATAGATGGCGTCAGGTTCTAAACGAGGCGAATAGAATTACCTGTATTCATCTATTCACTCTTCAAGAAGGTGTATCTCTTACTCAGTTTAAGGAGATGCAAGAGGAGGGTATTAGGTTGGTTGTGCCCTCGCCTTTACATTCTAAATATCCCGAATCAATTAGAGGTGAGTTAATAACTTTAGGAGGCTTCATTGCTGAGTTAATCGGGATTTACCAAGGCTAACCATATAATCTCCGGCGAAAATACCGGAGATTATCTGTTAACTGGCTATCTTATTTTTACGTGCTACTACAGCTTTGAGAATGTATGGCTCTGTAAGACGAGCAACGGCTTCGAAGACCGGAACAACAACAGAGTTTCCAAACTGTCTGTAGGACTGTGTATCTGATACTGGAATTCTGAAAGGTTTTTCACCGGGTTTTTCGAATCCCATTAAACGAGCGCATTCTCGTGGAGTTAATCGTCTTGGACGTCGCTCTAAATTACTCTGATTAGCAAAATCAGTCTCCCCAACAGCTTTATCCCAACCGCGATCAATTAATATCTCTGACCCATCCTTGTGGTAACGCGCTGAAAGCGTGCGAGCAACACTATCAGGATTTTTGGGGTCAACTAGACCAAAACCAAAGCCATTTCCTTTAGCTGCATGCTTTTTGGCATAGTTATAAAGGTACTCCCATAACCTTGGTGTCAGAATGTATTTGCTGTCTACGACAGGCTCTAATAACTCACCAAATGTAGGCCTTTTCTGTGGATAAAAGCGATTAATGTCCCGTAATGAAAATCCTTCGTGGATGTTAAGATCTCTTCTAAATCCGACCAAAACAATACGCTCTCGGTGCTGCGGCAGAAAATGCTTACCGTCGATAATCTTCGGATCGTCTGAACCCGATGCCATCGAATCAGCAACTTCGTATCCCAGCTCATCCAGAGTTTCCATGATAACCTTAAAAGTCTTACCTTTATCATGACTTTTCAGGTTTTTGACATTTTCGAGAACAAAAATGGCTGGCCTTTTGGACTTGATAATCCTCGCAACATCGAAGAAAAGTGTTCCTTGAGCCTCACATTCAAAACCGTGGGCGCGCCCAAGGGAGTTTTTCTTACTAACACCAGCAAGGCTGAAAGGCTGACAGGGGAAACCTGCTAGAAGCACATCGTGGTCTGGAATGTTGTTGTCGATATGCTGATAGGCTTCAACTTCAGAAACATCGCTCTTATCACTGAGGGTTATCTCGCGAATATCAAGGTTAAATCGATGCTCATGTTCATCGTTATACCAGTTAGCTTTGTAGGTTTTAACTGCTTCTTTGTTCCATTCACTGGTAAAGACACATTGCCCGCCTATAGCTTCAAAGCCCTTACGTATACCACCGATACCAGCAAACAAATCGATAAAACGAAAAGCATAGTTAGGGTGATGTTTAGGGGGTTCTGGAAGCATCTTTTTGAGTAAAAGCTCTTCTACAGATGTTAGTGATTTAGGACTGCATTTACCGTTTACCCAGCGGTTCAGTGTTTCTCTACTCCATTCACTTTTGCCGACTTTTCTTAACAATTCTGCAACGGTTTTTTGATCGTAAATTTCCAGAACCTTAGTAATCAATTCCTTATCTTTCTCTTGCCGCTTTTTCTCATCTTCTTCTGATTGTTGAAGAAGACCTTGCGCGATTAATTCAAATTCTGACATAGCGCCTCCATTGGGTCTTGTTGGTGACACTCTATCACTCATTTGACCCAGATTAAATCATTTTTATCTGTTTATTTAAACAGTGGTTGTTGTTTGTTCACTAAACATGTGACAAGGAAGATCTGCGACAGATAGCTTTAGGTGCGGGCGGGGGTATCCCTAAACATGATGCAGTCACGTACTGATCTGATAGTCAAAGTGTGATATTAGGTGGCTATCCGAGTGCCAGCTTCCGAAAGTTTCTACGGTTTTAATATTAATTAACGAAGTGATCAATATGATGAATTATAGTAACCAAGAATTTAAAAGTTAGCATGATTTATAATCTGCATTTTTACTTGCGAAACGATTGATTTTCAATTATATAATGTCAATAAATCAATTAACAAGAGACATATAGATGGTACAGCAGGCATGGTCATTTAAAACTATACGACAGGATGAATTAAGGTATTGGGGAAATGATGGTTACCATGATGACTCCTCCACATTTTATCGCTATGACAGTTTTGTAGCTAATCATAAGAATGTCAAAGCTGGAGATATTGTAATAATCACAAGCAGAGATAAAATATTGGGTATTTCCATTGTTAAAGCAGTTTCTGAGAAGAATATAAATAAAAAACGTAACAAGTGTATTCATTTAGATTGTAATGCAAAGAAAATACTTCATCGGAAGACAATAAAACCCGAGTGGCGATGTGACAATGGCCATGAGTTTATTGAGCCTCGGGTTATATATGAACCTGCTATAGAGTTTGTGGCAAATTATGGTGAAAGCTATAAGGAAATAGAAAATGTTTCTATGGATGAGCTTATGCATCAAACCCCACGCTATAATGGGCAAATGTCAATTCAAGAGGTTAATCTCACGTGGGCTATGGGAATACTTAATTATCAGTCTAATATGGTAATAAGTATTGAGAGTAGAGCTGCTGATGAAGACACACCAATTTTGTCTGCTGAAGATCAGAGAAAAATAGTTGAGAGACAAATTAAACAGCGCCGAGGACAGCAGAGGTTTCGAAACCAACTTTTAGATTTAAATCCTGTCTGTGCTGTTACTGAGTGCAGCTTGGTTGATATACTTGAAGCCGCTCATATTGAAGCTTATCGAAATGATAGTCATAATCATATTAGTAATGGGTTATTATTGCGTAGTGATATTCATACATTATTTGATTTAAATTTATGCGCTATAAATCCTGACACTAAATGTATTCACTTCTCGCAAGGCCCTTTGGAACATGGTTATCAACAGTTTGAGGGGGGCTCCATAAACGTAACACATAAAATATCGCTAGAGGCATTGAAGAAAAGATGGGGGGAGTTCAGTAAGTTATTTAATCATGCAGAATGCTGAAACAGTGTAAAGATTGAATAGAGAGAATTGCATATGCATAAACCTGCGCAAATCCGCACAATCTTGTCTTGTACCTCATCTTACAGTGTCACTCATAATTGAAGGCTTTAACGACTTTTGTTCATGCACGAAAAACGACATGATCGTTGCGCGCAGGTGACGGGGGGCAAGCCCCCGCAAACGGGTCTGGGTAGGGAAGGTGGCAGAATACGCCTTTTCACGGTTTCTGCGTCACGGTGAGTGGTCGTTTTGGGTGGAGGCATGCCCTTTGCTGGGAAAAAGCAGCGACGCGCAGAGGGGCGCTGATGCGGGATTTTTTCAGCAGAAAAGATGAGGCCAGCGAAAACGCTGGCCTGTTATAAATGGCTGATGTTGTTTAAAGAAACTGAGTTTTCTGGCGGTTATTTCTCAGGGGTAAGCAACGCGTAAGGGTTAAAGCGGATCACTTCTTCTCCGATCCACTCATTGACCACCTTCAGCGCCTCCATTACGGGCGTCAGCTCGTTGATAGCGTAGACCCGTGCGGCTTTCTCGATATCCCCAAATGAGCCGTTTCCCTCTGGCATGGCGCCCATCAGCTGCGGCGGGATACGGTGCGCTGCGAGTATGTCGTCACGTGTGGCGTTCTTAATGTTGATAAACTCATCTTTCGCAGTGATCTGCTGGAAGGGGAGGATTTGCACGCCGTCTTTGCCGCCGCCTGGCGCATGCAGCAGCAGGTTTTTAAATGCGCCTTTACCACGCGCGCCGGTCAACGTCTCTTTGACTGCCTTCATGCTTTTATCGTCAACCTGTCCGGCGCCAATATAAACAATGCATCCAGCATGCGATCCGTTGTCGTAGTAAAGCTTACGGAACATGTCAGCGGAGTGGGCCAGGCTGGCGGCCAGCAGTGCTGCCATATATTCGGGCATGCCGTAGACCTCCTGATTGATATCAGGATTTAGAACGTGACACACTGAACCCGGTTTAAACGAGTGTTCCTCTTTCCAGCGCCGGATGAACCAGTATTGATCGAGATCTGTGCTCCCACGCCGGGTGTACTTCGCAAGAGAGTGTTTGAAGGGAAGCGGGCCGCCCAGGCGATTACGCGGCAATTCGAGATAGGCATTGCCAAACGTGAACCAGTCCAGCGCAAACGCGGAAAAGGTCTGGCGATTGAGCAGTTTGTGCGGGATAAAACAGCCGGTGAGCACATTACGTTTGAAATACAACGCCGACTCATGCCAGGCGCTCTGACGCGGAGCTTTAGCCAGTCCGTAAAAGTCTACTGGCGTCTCATAGTATCGCCCGTTGTCCATGCAATAGAGATTGTCCAGCAAATCGGCCATATCCCGCACGGGATAAGGGCCGTCAAAGCTGAACGCTGTCAACGCGGGATCGGCCTTCAGTGACTCCACAATGTCAGGGCCGGCGGTGCTGGCTATCGGCTTTTTACCGTATTTCTTTTTCAAAGTTACCATCCCATTGCGAAACCACCGCCGCCACTTTCCTGGCCCAACGGTTCATTAATAATCGAAAGCATGGTTGCCCACGCCATATCACCATGGCTTACGCCGCGCGATCGGTCCGTTTCGTAAGTGATGAAACCGCCGGGCGTAACAACTTTGCGAACAGCGTTGAAGGCTCTGACCAGACCCTGCTCGCTGCGGTCATATTCCCAGCGGCCGGCGCGTATGACCTGCAACATTTTGAGGACAAGGGCGCGCTTGGAAGAGAGGCTCATCTGGTAGCAAATAGCCGCCGGGAACCAGTTTTTAACAATCTGCCAGACCGCCTCCCCGACGCCTTGACCGTCAATGGCGATGTGAGTGACGTTGTAGCGCTCGGCAGCCTCTTTGATGACCGCCGCCTGCTGTTCAAACTCAAGCCCTCGCAGTTGCTTCAATTCAACCGTGCGAAACCGGCCGCCGGCCACAAGGGGAGGGACCGTCACGGACAGAGCACCGGCATCACCATTGCCGCTGCCGCCGTTGGCGTCGTAGCCCAGCCACACCTCACGTTGCCCCATAGGGCGACTGGCGAACGGTTTCCAGTCGGGCCAGTCGTCATACCCGTCAGCGCCGCACCCCAGTAACTGGCTAAGATTGAACGCGCTTTCGCCGTCTTTGACGAACTCGCACATGTACAGGTTTTCAAATTCATCAGGGCTGTTTTCGTCCCGGATTTCATCAATGTCGGTGTAGTCCCAGCCGTTATTGATAGCGTCCTGAATAGTGACGATCTGCCGCCACGTTTTATCCGGGTAAAGCACGCCGCTATGGGTTTTCTTCCATGAAACGTCAAAGTCAACGCGCTGCGCTTTAGGCCGTTTCGCATTCCATCGATCGCCGGTCCAGAACTGATAGGCTTCATGGCTTTCGCTGGATGGCGTGGAGAAGTACGTGCGTGTTAAGCCTTTGAGCGTTGCCATGGCGCCGGCAACTTTGCGCAGGTTGATAAAGTTTCCTGTCCAGAAAAACTCATCAAATCGCAGGTGGCCGGTGTACGACTGCGCCGTCGCCGCCGACGTCCCGAGAAAATGCAGCTCCGCGCCGTTTGACAACGTGATTTGCTCACCGCCTTTAAGTTCGACGTCCACCTCTTCAGCCGCTTTACGGATGAAGTTGCGGAACTGGAGCGCCTGCTTGCGGGACGCCGACAGAAAAATTTGGTTGCGCTGATAGTCGTGCTTAACGTCCGTTCTCAGTGCGCCCAGTAATGCCTCGCGGGCAAAGTACCAGGTTGCCCCGATCTGCCGCGATTTGAGGATCATCCGGTTACGCTGATCGCGCTGTTCGTACCAGCCGCGCTGGTGCCATGCGAGAGAGTCGAGAATTTTTGAGCGCAATGCATCGATCTGCTCCTCGGAGAAGTGATTTTTCTTCTTGCGACGACTGGTTTTTTTAACGCCGGTGGTAGTGGTTGTCTGCCCGGTATCCAGCCTTTTCAACTGCCGGGTTAACAGATCAATCTCTTTGAAATCGCCACTGGTTTTATTGTCCTTCGCACTCAACTGGCATAGACGGGTATCAATGGATTGCGTCACCCGTTTGATGGGCGTTGTGTCATCCCATGCGTCGCGCTTTTTCCACGAATAAACCGTGTTTGAGTTGATACCCATTAGTCGCGAAATTTCGGCGGGCGGGTAACCCTGCCAGTAGAGCTGCTTTGCCCTCAATCGAATAAACGCATCCTGAATCATCACTTCCCCCTTTTGAGCAGGGAGATTACCTGCGCGCGATCCTCGCGGCTCGGGCTTTCAGGTCTGGCCGTTCTCCGACAACAAAACCGCGTGGCGCCGGGCTTTTAGGCTCTGCGATGATGCAGCGACTGACATAAATCAACAGGATAAAACGACATGGCCAGCACGACTAAACCAACCCGCAAAAAGTTTCGCGTTGCGGTTTCCGGCGCCACCGTTGACGGGCGCGAGATCCAGCCGCAGCACCTCCGCGATGCGGCGGCGAGCTACAACCCGGACGTTTACGGCGCCCGTGTCAACGTGGAGCACTATCTCTCCATGCTTCCTGACAGCAATTTTGGCGCCATGGGGGATGTTGTCGCATTAAGCGCGGTGGATATCACCGAAGGGCCGCTGGCCGGTCGTACGGCGCTCTATGCCGAGATTGACGCGTCGGCACGAATGAAGCAGCTCACCGATGAAGGAAAAAAAATCTATTCCAGTATTGAGCTGCATCCGCAGTTTGCCCTTAACGGCAAGGCGTATGTAGTCGGTCTGGCGATGACCGACACTCCGGCAAGTCTGGGGACTGAGCGCCTTAAATTTGCCGCGCAGCAGCGCGCGCAGGTGATGGCCTTCAATAACCAGCAGATCGAGGCGCCGCTGTTCTCTGATGCGCTTGAAGCTGAAGTGATCGAACTGTCAGCTCATCGCAGCGAGGAGGGCGTCAACTGGTTCAACCGCGTGATGGGAATCCTTGGTAAAGGCCAGAAAACCGACGATCAGCGTTTCAGTCAGTTGCATCAGGTTGTTGAAGCCGTTGCGCAATCTCAGGCAGACCAGATTGACCGGTTCAGTGCTCTGGAACAGGACCGGCAACAGGATAAAGCCACCATTCAGCAACTGACCAGCGAACTTTACGAGCTGCGCGGTCAGCTCCAGCTCCAGCCCGCAGAAAATTACAGCGCACGGCCGGCGGCAACCGGCAACAGCAGCGCGCAGCTTGCAGACTTCTAAGAGGTAACCATGGAAAACCAGACCCGCGAACTATTTGATAATTACATTGTGCGACAGGCGCAGCTGAACGGCGTTTCACCTTCTGCCGTTGCGAACCGCTTTAGCGTTGATCCGACAATCCAGCAAAAACTGGAACAGGCCGCCATGGAGTCGGATGACTTCATGAGGCAGGTTAACCACTTCGGGGTTAAAGAGCAGGAAGGGCAGAAAGTAAAAATTGGCAGTAAAGGGCCGATGGCGAGCACCAATAACAGCTCGGACGGCACCAACCGCCGTAACCCTGCACCGAACCATAACAAAGAGCCGCAGAACTACCACTGCCGCAAAACCAACTATGACTATGCGCTTTCGTATGCGGAGCTGGACGCGTGGGCCGGTCACCCTGAATTTCAGTCATTAATCAGTAATGCGATGGCTCGTCAGTTGGGGCTGGATCGCCAGATGATTGGCTTTAATGGCACGCATTACTCTGAAAACTCCGACCGCACGACCTACCCGTTATTGCAGGATTGCGGCGTTGGCTGGCTGCAAAAAATCCGCAATGAAGCGCCGCAGCGCATTATGCCGGGTATCACGCTGACCTCCCGCGATGAGAATAACGCGGTAATTGCGTCAGGCACCTACGGCAATATTGATGCCGCCGTGCTTGATGCGCGTCACAGCCTTATGGATCTCTGGTTCCGCCGCGCTCCCGGCCTGGTGACTGTGCTCTCGTCCGATCTGCTGTTGAAAGTGAACCTGCCGAAAGTGAACGCGCTCAGCCAGACCAATCCGAATACCGAACTGCTGGCCGCGCAGCTCATTGTCAGCCAGGAAAAGATTGGCGGTTTGCCGACCGTCTTTGTCCCGGGTATTCCTGAAGACGTGGTGCTCATCACCAACCTGAAAAACCTCTCTGTGTACTACCAGAAAGGCTCCCTACGTCGTTCTATCCGCGAAGAGCCGCATTACAACCGCGTGGCGACTTATCAGTCCAGCAATGACGACTATGTCATTGAAGAGTACGGCATGATTGCCATGATCGACGGCGTGACATTCGCCTGATAACCCCCATCACAAGGCGGGCAGCAAGCCCGCCCAGGAGAATGAACCCATGCTGACACCGGCACAAAGACACTTTCAGAAGGTCATGGCAGAGAGGCGGGGCATCAGTGATGAGCGTGACGCGGAGACGCGCACCGCGCATGAGCAGCTCCTCTTTCGCCTGCATATGCATAAATCCTCGCTGAGCCAGATCCAGTCCCGCCAGGCGAAGGCGGCTGTAAAGGCCAGCATCCTTCCTGAGTTTCAGGGATGGATTGACGGAACGATCGAGGGCGACAGCGGACGCGCCGATCCGGTTATCACCACGCTGATGGTGTGGGCGGTGGACTGCTCCGACTATGCGCTGGCGCTGCGTATCGGGCGCTATGTCGTTAAGCATGGCCTGAGCATGCCGGATGACAACTATCGCCGCCCGGCACCCACGGTACTGACCGAGGAAATCTGCAATCCCATTCTGAACCTCGCCGCCACGGACGCCGGAGCTGATTTGTCAGGCTATATCGCCATGCTGGATGACCTGGCCGATATTGTGGCTGACAGTGACATGCCGGATGAGGTCCGCGCGAAGCTGTGCAAGGTGAGGGCGTTTTGCCGTCGTGACACGCAAGACGCGGAAACCAAAGGCGAAGCGCTGAAACTCTTCCGGGAAGCTATGAGCCTGAACCCGGGCGCAGGCGTGAAACGGGAGATCGCTTCTCTGGTCAGCGCTTTGAAAAAGGCGCCGCAGACGAGCACGGCGAGTGGTGATGCTGAAGATGAGACTTCATCCAGCGATATAGCGGCAACCGAAACACCCGCAGCAGAAAAAGCAACACGAACGCGCAAGCAGACGAAAACGGCGGCCGGCACTCAAAAAGCCACCCGCAAAACGGCGGCAAAAAAGACAACGAAAACCGCCATAAAGTAAACGCCTGAGCGTAATGAACTGGCCCCGCGCCACAGGCGGCGCGCCCGGTGATCTGCCCGTAATGCGGTCTTTTTACCGGACGCCCACCGCCTGACCTACCGGAGAAACGACGATGAGTTTTATCGCACAGCGCCCCGTCAGACCTGCTGAAAGTGATGTGACAGACGTGGACGACGGCGGCGCACAGATTGCCATCGGCACTTTCTGGCCGACAGTAAAACTCCACGATCTGCGCCTGGCTGCCCGCATCGCCGGTGACATTACAACATCCCGATTAATGCATATGGCAACGGAGGCCGCGCTGCATGTCGCGGATCAATTGAAGGACTGGCGCAAGCAAAGGGAAGCGGAAGGCGCGGAGTCACTGGTTTCTGTACTGCTGACTTCCGCCGGTGAACCTGTCGAGCAGATTAACGGCGAAAGCGCAAAAGTTTATCGCTTCCGACGCGCGGTCTACTCCTTCACGCGCGCCAGCGTACTGGAAGGTTACAGGGACGTCGGCACCACGCCAAAGGGCGACAAGGATGCGGAGGCCCTGGACAGGCAGATCGACGATCTATGGCGGGACGGGCGCTGGAGTATCGCTGACATTCGGGAAGAAGCCCGTATCTATGCGGAGCTGTTCTGATGAAAGTCAGGGCGTTGCAAAACGACACGGTTGATCAGCTCTGCTGGCGTCATTACGGCAAAACCGCAGGTGTCACGGAGAAGGTGCTCGAAGCCAATCCGGGACTGAGCAACCAGATATTTTTGAATGCCGGGCAGGAGATCGAAATGCCCGTGATAACCAGCGAGGTGGAACGGGTAACCGTCCAGTTATGGGAATGACTCTGGATCGTATTAACGAATATTTTGCGTTTGCAACATCCGCCCTGGTGACCGGCGTGGGCGTGATGACCGTCAGCGAAAAGCTGGCGCTGGCTGGACTTCTTCTGGGGATTGTTTCCGCCGTCCGTCTGGCTATTCACCGCCGCCGCATTGAGCAGGCCAGCCAGCGCCGCAACGATTTGATAGAGCAGATTCTCCGCCAGGCGGAAACCCGCAACCTGTCGGACCGCGAACGGCAACTGCTGGAGCAACTGCACGGGGATAACCCGACATGAAGAACATCATCAAAAAATGTTCGATTGCGGTGATTGTGGCCCTGGGCATTTCACTGGCACCCGGAAGCGTCAGAACGACGAAAGAAGGGCAGCAGAAAATTGCCGGTTGGGAAGACTGCCGCAGCACGCCTTATTACTGCACGGCGGGTGCTCTGACCATTGGTATCGGCTCCACGGGCGGCGTGGAAAACCGCGAATACAGCAACCAGGAAATAGCGCGGCGCTGGATCAACGATCTGCAACGGGCAGAAAACTGCATCAATAACAATTTCCACGGCGCCGACATGCCGCAGCTCACCTTTGAGGCCATGACGGATGCCGCCCTGAATCTGGGCTGCACCGGGCTGATGTGGTTCACCGATAAAAACGGACGTAAGCAGAGAACCACGATCTGGAAACATGCTCAGGCCAGGCAATGGCCGCAGATGTGCAACAGGTTGACTGATTTTGTCAATGCGGGCGGTAAGCGCTCCCCCGGACTGGTTAACCGGCGCAACGATTTTAAAGCCTGGTGCCTGTTGGGCCTGAGTACGCCGTCATGAGGGCGGGCAGCGTGATTGTGATGCTTGTCCTTCTGGCTGCTGTCTGGTGGCAGACCGACCAGCTGAGCGAGGCCCGGACCCGCAACAAGCTGCTGACCGAAACGGCGACCGGTTACGACCAGGTTATCCAGGAAGTGAAGGCGACCGCCATACAAACCCATAAGTTACTGGCAGAGGTAAAAGTCCGTGAGCAACAGCGTAATGCAGAAGGGGAGCGCCGACGTGAAGCAATGCAGGCCGCGTTCAATGGTGACACGTGCGCTGTTACTCCTGTGCCTGACGCTGTCAGCCGCAGCCTGCAAAAACGCACCGCCCGCGCCGATCATTCAGCTGGTCCGTGAACCCGTCCCGGAGAGCCTGACCGAAGAGACGCCACGCCCGGCGCTGGATAAGCCAGTGACCTGGGGCGCGGTGGCAATATTCAGCGACAGGCTGATGGATGCACTTGATGCCTGCAATGCTGACAAAGCGGCGATCCGCCAGTGGGACAGCCTGCGCCAGAACACCCGAAAGGAGCCATAAATGCTGAAGATAAACACACTCCGCGCCGCCATTGAGAAAGCAAACACCTGGTGCCGGGCGAACCCGGAGGCCTGGACGGTGTTTGTTGAAGAGGGTGGCATTGAAACCACCGGTGAAACGCCGTCATTCATGTACCGCTATTCTCTGGTTCTGTTCGTCATGAACTACGCCGGGAGTATTGACGACTTCACGCTGCCGCTGATGGCCTGGCTCTGGTTTAATCAGCCCGATCTGCTGCTGAACCCCGATAAAAACCAGCAGATTAAATTCACCACGCTGATTAACAACGACGACACCGCCGATCTGATGTTTGAGCTGCCGGTGCGTCAGCGGGTACTGGTGCAGCTGGATGAAAACGGCGTGCCGTATGCTGAGCATTTGCCGGAGCCGCGCCCGCGCGTGCTGGTCCCTCACGCCTCTGGCTGGGGACTGGTATTTGAAGGCATGCTTCAGGAGGCCGGAGCGTGAGCGATCGCATGTTCAGCGAGCTGGATCAAATCTTTCAGGACATTCTCGACGGCGTCAGCCCGGCGGGGCGCACCCGTACCGCGCGCAAAATTGGCCTGGCAGTGCGCCGCAGTCAGCAGCGCCGTATCGCGTCACAGAAAAACCCGGACGGCAGCGGCTATGCCGTGCGCCGCCGCAAAGTTTACCGCACCCAGCAGGGGATCAAGTTCTTCTGGAATAACGAGGTGCGGGCGCTGAAAAACTGGCGGGGCGGGCGCGGTAAATATGGCCGGACGATCACGGGATTTGATGAGAAGCGCCGTGATATACGTACCTTCTACCGGGCCGATATCGAGCGGTATCTGGAAATCAAAACGCAATCAGCGACGCAGACGGAGACAAAAAAAGCGCCGATGTTTACCCGCCTGCGCACCCTGCGTTTTATGAAGGTCAGACCGGACGCGGGCGGCGTCACTGTTGGATTTGACGGCATCGCTGCGCGCATTGCTCGTATTCACCAGTACGGCCTCAAAGACGAAGTTGGTCCGGGCGCTTACGCACAGTACCCGGTGCGCGAACTGCTGGGCATGACTCCGGCAGACCTGATCGCTACGGAAAACGCCGCTATCAGCAGTCTGGGCGGCGCGTCATGAATGCCGAGCTGATGCGCCTGCTGGAAAACATTCTGCGCCAGGGTGTGGTGGAGCAAATCAGCGCGGACAAGAAAGCGGTGCGCGTTCGCTCCGGCAGGCTGCTGACCACCTGGATCCGCTGGAATGTCACCCGCGCCGGGGCGTTCAGCATCTGGCTGCCGCCCTCCATAGGGGAGCAGGTCTGGATCGGTTGTCCGGGCGGCAACCCTGAAAACGCGTTTGTGATTGGCTCTGCATACAGCGCAGATAATCCGCCAACGGGCAGCAGCCTGCTGGAAATCATCATCACCGCACCGGATGGCGCTCGCCTGTATTACGACGCAGCCGACGATGCCGGAGCGCTGGCCGTGACCGGCATTAAAACCGCGCATATCCAGGCAGAAACCCGCGTCACGCTGGACGCGCCCGAGGTGGTATGCACAGAAAAACTTAAAGCGCGCACTTTCGAACTGACCCACGGCGGCACGATGGCCGGTGATGTGACTCACAGCAACGGTGCGTTAACGTCCAACGGTGTCCAGGTTGACAGCCACGGTCATGGCAGGGTTCAGACCGGCGGAAGCTGGACGGAGGGCACGCGATGACAGCCAGTTACACCGGGATGAACCCGGAAGGCACCGGCGCGCTGACCGATCACGATCAGCTCTGGCAGTCCGTGACAAAAATCCTGACCACGCCAACCGGCTCCCGTGTGATGCGCCGGGACTTTGGCAGCGCGATCCCTGATTTGCTCGATGCGCCGCAGAACGCCGTCACCCGCATGCAGCTGATGGGCGCCGCCGCCATTGCGCTGGCGCAGTGGGAGCCGCGGATCAGTCTGACCACCGTCAACGTGGTGTTTTCGGAAACAGGCGCAGTGACCGCCGAGCTGAGCGGCACCATCACGGAAACCATGACAGAAACCAGCAACACCATCAGGTTAAGGAGCTAGTGTGCAAACGTCCGTCGATTTATCTCAGATCCCGCAACCTGATATCGTCGAGGTGCCCGATTTTGAAACGGTGCTGACTGATATCCGGGCGCTTATCGTGGCGGCCATGCCTGCGGAACTTCAGGCTTCTGTGTCTGCTGCGCTGTTGCTGGAATCTGAACCGATGGCGGCACTGGCTCAGGCATTCACCTATCGCGAGATCCATCTGCTGCAACGTATCAATGAAGCCGTGCGCGCGGTGCTGCTTTCCAGCGCCCTGGGGGCGGATCTCGATCAGGTCTCGGGTAATTTTGACACTGAACGTCTGCTGATTACTGAAGCCACCGACGAGGCGGACGCCGTATACGAAAGCGACGAAGAGCTGCGCGCCCGCACGCTGCTCTCATGGGCGCGCTTGAGCACGGCGGGCGCCCGTAATGCCTATCACTACTTTGCGCGCGGCGCTGATGCGGATGTGCTCGACGTGCGCGCCTATGGCCCGGAGACGCATGATCAGGAGGGCCGCGTTTTCCTTTACGTGCTGTCACGCACCGGGGATGGATCCGCCTCGCAGGCGCTGCTCGATAAAGTCCTGTCGGCGGTAAACCCGGAAGACGTGCGCCCGATTACGGATTATGTGGCTGATTACGTCCGTTCCGCTGTGATTGTGAATTATCAGGTGGTTGCTGACATTTACGTCCCTTACGGCGTGGACACCGCCACGGTGCTGGAAAAAGCCACCGCAGCACTGAACGAATACACCGCCTCTGTGCATCTCATCAACGCCACCGCTGCGCGGTCGGGCATCGACGGGGCGCTGCATCAGGACGGCGTTGTCACTGTCGATTTGCATTCACCGGCAGCCGACGTCGTGGCGACGATGGGCGAAGCGCCTCATTGCACCTCTGTGAAAATCAATCTTGTGGTGATGGACTATGACCGCTAATTATCCCGCCAGCATTCTGCCACCCAACGCCACCGCCGTGGAGCGGGCCATCGACAGGGCCAGCGCCGCCGCGCTGGAGAGGTTGCCGGTATATCTGATCCGTTGGGTGAAAGATCCTGACAGCTGCCCGCTGGCGCTCCTGCCGTGGCTGGCGTGGGAATATCAGGTTGATACCTGGAATATTAACTGGTCAGAGCAAAAAAAACGCGATGCGATCAAGCGCGCCCACTACATCCACCGCCATCGCGGCACGGTCGCCGCCGTCCGTCATGCCCTGGTGGACAGTCCTTTTGGGACGGATATTGTTGAATGGTTCAATCAGAACCCGAAAGGGGATCCGTATACCTTTCGTTTGAACGTTTATCAGAACGATTTGCCGGTGACGGAATACGACCAGCAGGATCTGAAACTGGCGGTGCTGCGCGCCAGGAACCTGCGCAGCTGGTTTTCCGTTCATGTATTTGGCCGACTTCAGGGAACCTCATATGCGGCCGGTTACATGTACGCAACGGAGAAAATCACGCCGCGCTTTGTCCCGTTGCAGGTGGTTTTATCCCGCTACGAGCTGAATCTGGCCCCCGGGGACGCAGAAACGGTCACGGTGACAATTCTCCCCGAATACGCGGAAGATAAAACCTTTACGGTAACCACGTCGGATAAAACAATTGCGACCGCCAGAATAGTCAACGGCGCTATTCTGGTTACGGGCGTAAAGCGGGGCACCTGTTCGGTCACCGTCACGACGACTAATGGCGTCAGCGCGGTGATCAACGTGAAAGTGGTCGCGGTGATGAAGTTCATCACCCGCATCGACAATGCAAGCCGTCCGTTGTTCTACGTGCGCATGGATGAGGATTTCACGATTGATTATGGCGACGGAACAGACAGCCGGGAATACCGTTTTGATGCTGCCAGTGCTGTGTACGGCTGGGTTATTCCGACGCGTGACGTTGTAGAGGGAGAAGAGTACACAATAACGGTTAAGAACACAGAAACCGCCAGTTTCCAGCGCACGTCGGGTAACGTTTCAGTCACGTTGAACCCTGTGCAGGAAATCATTCTCCTGACAGGAGAAAGGGATAATCTTGTTTCTTTCGCGAGTGGCGCAACCGGTCTTAACAAGGTCCATGCAGGGGCTTTTGACGATCTGCCAAATATCCAGAAATGTACCTCTGTTTTCCGGGGCTGCACGTCGCTGACTGAACTACCAGAGGGTTTATTCGCGCGGTTTACTGGTGTCACAGATTTCTCAGCGGCGTTTTATGGCTGCACGGCACTGGCTGCTGTTCCTGATGGGCTGTTCAGCGAATTATCTCAGGTGACGCTATTCACCTCAGTGTTTGAGAATTGCACGCGGCTGCTGAGTGCTGGCAAAAACACATTCCAGGGCTGTGCTGCTGCGACGCATTTCACCAGTGCGTTTTCGGGATGCACATCCCTTATCGATACCGGGACGGGCATTTTTGACGGGTGTGTCAGTGGAAATAACTTCGGTTATACCTTCGATGGATGCCGTGCGCTGACAACATTGTCAGAAGATTTATTCAGCGATGTGCCTGGTGGCGTCTTTACTGCGATTTTCAGGAACTGCACGGCGCTGACGCAGCTACCGCCGCGCCTGTTCCGCAACTGCCTGGAAGCTACGCATTTCGGCGGGGCATTCAGTGGATGCACGCAACTGCTGTCTGTGCCTGATGAATTCTTTAAGGATTTACCCCTGGTTAACCATTTTGGAACCGTTTTTTCCGGCTGTTCTTCACTGGTAAAAGCGGGAAAAGCTGTGTTTTCTGGCTGTGCGCTTGCGCAAACATTTTCCTCCGCTTTTTACTATTGCCGTGTTCTGGAAGAAGTGGGCGATGATATTTTTGAGGGGTGTGTCAGTGCAACTACCTTTGCCAGCGTCTTCAATAGTTGCACAGCATTAACGGCGCTACCGTCGTTTGTTGACTGTAACAAGGCAACGAGCTTTGACCGGGCTTTCTATGCCTGTTCTTCACTGACAGCCGTCAGAGCAGAGGCATTTGCAGGTAAATCACTGGTCACGACGTTCTATTATGCATTCACCCAATGTACATCCCTGAAAAGCATCGGGGCCGGGGCATTTCGTGACTGTAGTTCCCTGACTAACCTGACCTATACATTTATGGGCTGCACGGCGCTGGTATCGCTGGCCGGGGATATGTTTGCAGGATGCAGCAAAGTGACGAATGTCACCGGTCTGTTTAACCAGTGCTCAGGCCTTGCCGTACTGCCTGAAAAGCTGTTCAGCGATCTGACCTCTCTGACGGCAATGGGTAGCACCTTCCAGGACTGCACCGCGCTGGCCGCGCTGCCGTCCGATCTGTTTGCGGGTTGTGTCAACCTGACTTCCATGACGCTGACCTTCTCCGGCTGTACTGCGCTGGCGGTATTGCCTGCTGATTTACTGAAACATAACACCCTGCTGATCAGTGCCGGTTCTACGTTCTACGGCTGCGCGGCACTGGTGAACATTCCGCCGTCGCTGTTTGCATCGTGCCCGCTTATCACCGCATTTGGCGCAACCTTCCAGAATACCGGCGTGGTGGAAATACCGGAAAATCTGTTCAGTGGTAACCCGCTGGTGACGGCATACGGCCAGACCTTCAGGGGATGTAAAAACCTGCGCTCAGTGCCTGCCGGTCTTTTTGTCGCCAGTATCAACGCCACGACATTCACTAATGTGTTTGCCGAGTGCGTCGCACTGGAAGAGGTCGGGGCCGGTCTAATGAATAACTTACCGGCCACGACAATCGGCTATCTGTTTGATGGCTGCGTGCAGCTGAGAACCAACGTCAGCACGATATTCAACCTCAGCAGTTATTCGACGATTGTCACCACGACGGCCACATTCAGGGGATGCTCTGCCCTCACAGGTAAGGGCCAGGTATTTATGGACAAAGTGCCAAATGTCACAGCGCATTATTACGCGTTCTACAACTGCACAAGCCTGGACGATTTCACAGATTTACCCGGTAACTGGATAACGAATAAATTATGAAAACATTCAATCAAATTAAAAGCCTGATCGGATTTTGCCAGACCGATGAATTTTTCCTTGAATACCTGCAAATGCTCCAGGCTGCGGGGGTTATTCATCCCGGTGAAAGCGATATTGATGCCGACAGCAAAACTGTCAGTGAAGATTTTTATGATCGTCTTGCCAGTGTGTATGGCATTGAAGCAGAGGAAACACTATGGCAACAGGACTGACACTAACGACGGCGGGCGCCACTGAAATCGAGGCCGCGTATCAGGCGGGGCAGGTTGTGGATATTACCGCCGTACTGATCGGCGATGGTGGCGGCGTGACATTGCCGACCGAACCCGATGATCTGGCGGCGGTGAAGGCGCTTTTTGGTCAGTTTGGCCGTGAAACCTTTGATTCTGATTCAAGCTATGAGGGGTTTATCAGTGGTCAGATTGTTATCAACTGCCGGGATTATCCGGGTAAGACGCTCAGAGAGGCCGGGCTGGTCAGCGCTAAGGGTACGCTCATTGCTTACGGCGCATACCCAGCGACATACCTCCCTGCGCAATCTGATTCCATCATCAAAGAGATCATTCTGACGCTGGTGCTGACACTGACGCACAGCTCAAATGTGCAGCTCGTTATCGCTCCGGCGCTTGCCACACTCACGCAGGAAACGGGTGATAAACGCTATCTGCGGCGAACACAAAATCTTGCTGATTTAAACGATACCGAAGAGGCCCGGGATAATCTGGAGCTGGGGAATTCAGCCACGCGGGACGTGGGCACCGAGGCGGGAACGGTAGCAGCAGGAAATGACTCGCGCATCACCGGCGCACTTCAGAAAGAAAATAATCTTTCCGATCTGAGCGATACATCCGAAGCCCTGAAGGCGCTGGGACTCAACAGCGACGGGGCGGCCTATAGGGCTATTGTTAACGCCATTTTTTATGTCGGAATCGTTGTCGCAGGTGAGAAAAGCCCAGCGGAGCGCTTTCCCTGGCAGACATGGGCTGATTTAAGCGAAACCTTTGCTGACAGGGTGGTGCGGATTGGTTCTCAGTACGGCGTGACCGGTGGTAATAACAAGCTAAAGCTTGAAGCCGATCATTTACCTCCCCATTGGCACCGGTCGGGTGACCGTTCTCCTGGGGCAACATGGGATCCGAACACTACCCATGGAACAGACAACCAGAAAAGCGGCCCGCTTGCGCTAACTGAGGGAACCTACACTGATGCAGGAGGCCTGAAGGAATCCAGTAACAAAGCGATAGACGTGACAAACGAATATATGACAATGTGTATGTGGAAACGTACAGCATAAAAAAATTACTAGTATCAACAACATTCTATCTGACAGCCTTCTTTAGTAGCATACTACTAAATCAGATAGCTGGCTTAGCTAAGTAATATAGCACTATTAAAAACAAAGGTTAAAAAAATTGATTCAAAAGGATGTAATTGAAAAGTCATTTTAGAATTGACCATTTGCTTGATATGTCTTAGCATCTATCAATTTGGTATCCATGATTTTTAAAATGGAATTGAGGTGCTCTCATGAGCGATTTAACTGATTTGGCAAAGCTGATCTGTGGGAATGATGAAATTGAGCATGCAGAAAATGATTGCGAGATTTCAGAAATATTAAAGCATTTAAAAAGCGTATTAAAAAATGTCCTAGAGGAAATAAAAGTTCTAGGCGAAGAAACAGACTCCCGCATTACACTCTATGGTCCTTTTTTAGTCAGGACTCTCCTTGAAGTTGGGGTGACCGCACTTATTGGAAGACTAGATCCTACACGTCTTCTCATTGTTAAACGTACCCAGCAACATGGTGAGTACTCGACAGAAAAACCATGGAACTCAGCTATTCGTTGGCAAGGAGATGTGGTTGATGAGAAGGTTAAGAAACTTTGGCCAGTTGAAAAAAGTTATAAGGATATAACCAAAGCACTGTTTGGAGATTATTACTTTGATTTGTATTGGCAAAAGGCCTTGAAAAGAATATCTGACTCGGAAAGTTCAGGTGGGACTTGGTTGGCTGAAATCAAAGGGATGGAAATAGATGCTTTTTCAGCAAGACGTAAAAGTAGTGTTTCTAGATTGTATTCAGAATCTTCAAAAGGTGTTCATTCTGAGTTTGTGATCCCGCCTGGAAGTCTTTATGATAAACTTACTATAAAAAGTTTAGCTTCGGATATTATCCAGATATTATCTGAGTTAGGTTTGCTAGTGAATCATCTGCCACATATTGCTTACCGAATTGAAGCGGTTGAAGCTATAGAGTTATTTAATGGAATTGAAGAAGTAGAGGTGATGCCGTGAGCGAGATAAATGATAGAGAAGTAGATAGCACTCTGATACTTGCAGCAGAGGATTGCGAACCGGCTTATTTTGATCAATTGCATACTTTTTCGTCAAGAAATGATAAGCGTGTTTTGTCTACTCTAGTTGCACATGGCCCCGTGCTTCTTAAAGGTGGTCGAGGAAGTGGAAAAAGCGCATTAATGATTGCGGCTTCACGGCAGCTCGACCCTGTGGTAAAGGATGCTAGCGCAATAGGAATATACATGAGCCTGCGCCATGCTCCATTATTAAAAAGTACAGGGGAGGCTTATGGGAAGATACTATGCGGAATAATCATTGAAAGGGTAAAAGGACTTTTAGGTGACAGGGCCATAGATTTTGATCCATTACCTGAACTCGGTGCTGTCCAATTCTCTCTTGCAAAGTTAGCAGAAAAGCTTGGTAAGAGAATTGTACTTTATTTTGATGATGCGGCTCACTTAGGTCGAGAAGCATCTCTGGAAGAGTTTTTCGATATTTATCGTACACTTTCAAGTAACTCGGTATCTTGTAAAGCTTCTATTTATCCTGGCGTTACTAGATTTGGCGTGCGATTTGACGTTTATAATGACGCAACAGTTGTTGATATATTCAGAAGTGAAGAAGTATCAGAGTTTGCGGATACATTCCTAGAGGTTATGAACTCTAGATATCCTCATGATTTTAATGAATCATCGTTTAGTTCTAGCTTACAGAAAAAAGCTGTTGCTTCATTTTTAGGACAAGCGGTTTTAGGTAATATGAGAAGTTTTGTATTTGCCTGCAATGCCCTTCAGCTCCGGAGTAATGATAGTAAAAGTATTGGTTTACCCGATTTGAGTGATACTTTACTTGAATTGGCTAGTAACTATTATTGGCCATTGCTTGATGAGATTAGACCAAAGTTGGGTATGTACGAACCAATGGTAGAGACTGCTCGAAATATAGCTGAGTTATTATTTAATGATGCTGGGCAAAAAACAAACAACCCGAGGGATATTATTATCCACAGGGATTTAGATGAGAAGTTTTCTAAACCCTTGCAAGTTTTAGAGTACGCTGGGTTTATTTCTAAACGAGAAGCCTCAAGAGCATTGAAATCTGGTGGGAGAGGTGCTCGCTATGCTTTGAATTTATGCAGTTTGCTTGAGGTTTCTTCTGGAAGTAGACTTACAAAAACATTGTTTGATAAATGGTCTGGTAGTGGTAGAGATGAAGCGATTCAATTCAGCAAAGGCAGTAGATTGTCTGAGGTTACCTTACCCACTGCACTTCCGGAAATTGAGTTGGCTATATTTAGCGAAGACATTTCATCATTAGTTAAATCAAATGCTTATCCTTATGGGTTAAGTGAGCAGAAGATACAACTTCTGAGAGACGCCGGCTATAATTCAGTTGGTGAACTTGTTGAGGCGACAGATGAACAATTTCATGAGATAAGAGGGATTGGTTCTGCAACTGTTTATCGTATTAGAAATGTTTTGGGGCAAGCAATATGGATGTAGCTTTTTAATGATGTGAAAAATAAAGCCCTACTTTTCTGGTGGGGCTTTATTAAATATGCCGTCATTTCTTTGTGAATAGCTGTGAATTAATACAGGATGATGCTCTTATTTATCATATTTACCATGCCAGTGTTGAATTCAAGAAAGTTAACTGCATCGTTGCTTAGGATCTAAGACCACTAATTATCTTCTGCACCGATTTAAACGCTGTTTCAGCGCCATCCTTCAGTGTTGCCATCAGGTAGCTGACGGAAGAACTATGCAACCTCTCCCTGATATCTTCATCAACGCGCTGCAACGAGAGTGTGAACTCTATCTTTTTTGCCTTGCCGTAGCGATCAAACTCCTGATGTGTTTCCTGCAAGCCCGTGATGACATACATTCCGTAAATGGATCCGACGCCATCTATGAGCGGCCAGGCTAGCCCAGTATAGGCCATTGTCGAGACAGCACCCAGCGACAAGTTGCCGCCGGTGATTTCAGGATACAGCGACCCCCCCAGCGTCAGCTGGTTCTCACCGGCGCCAACGTACTGCCACTTTGCACTACGGCCCACGCGATCATTCTTAACGTGCCGCCAGTTACGAGATAGCTGTAATTGCTGATAGGGCAGTGTCCTGAGTTCAAATACAAAAAGTCCGAATACCATCATCATAGTTATTACTCCTAATTAATCGTTATCCCGGAACGAACCCCGTGTAGTACGTTGCTTTTTATCAATTTCCGCGCGGACAGCCTCGCCAACAAGTCGCGCCAGTTCGCGCGGATTGCTGCTCTGAATACCATGTAGATGGACGTGAATATCACCGGAAAAACTACCATCTGAAGCCGCAGCCGCCGTGTGGGGTTTTTGATTTCGGCGTACCGGTTGCCATGCCTGCGTCTGTTTTATCAATGGTTCGCCAGCGGCAATAACCGGGCGAGCACTGACGGACTGGCGGACAAGCCTCGACTCCTGCCATTCACCACGCACTGCAAAGGCTGGAGGGAGGTTTTTAAATACAATGTCACCCGGCCCGATACGTTTGCGCTTTTCCTCATCTAAAAGGCCTTTGGTGTTATCCGCGATTTGGCCCAACCGCCGCTCTGTTCCAGAGTTGCCCCCGAGCACATTGGGCGGCGGTGCGCTGCCTTTGCTTGCAGGCTTTTCAGACGACCATTGCCACTCCCTTTTAACCATGCGTCCGGATTTTTCATCCCATTCCCACATAACCGGAATAGCCCTGAGTCTGGCCGCTTCCAGCCTGGCTCTTTCAATGCCATCGGGGATGAGATCGAGCTTCTCCAGTAACCAGCCAACACCTTCCATTAACTTCTGAAGCGGCCAAAGCAGTACGCTAAGTGCAGTCCCCAGGACCTCTCCAAATGTCTGCCCGGCGCTGGCGCATTTGTTTAGCGCCTCGCGACTCTCCTCGACGGGGGTTAATACTTTTTTAAACCAGTTCCAGACGTTTTTAACGCCATCCCCAATGGCACCGAAAACGGGCGCCAGCCGGGAAAATGCGTTATAAACAGGCGCTAACCCCTGGATGACGCCTGTAAAAAAACCGCTAAAGAAGGCTTTAATTGGTCCCCAGTATTTCCAGATCAGTACCCCAGCCGCTACAAACGCAGCACCCACTAAGCCGATTGGGCTCAAGAGCATTGATAATCCGCCACCCAGTGTCGTAATTCCACCTTTCACACTACCGAGCAGGGCAGGGATCCCGGTTAGCCGCAGCGCCAGCCCGCCAACGCCTTTTGACAGGGCGCTTATCGCCGTCCCCGGAGAGGAAAAGACGCCAAGTAACGAGCCCCGCAGGGTTACCATCAACCTGGTTAATACGCTGGCGCGTCCAGCCAGACCGCCGAGTAAGGCACGCCATCCGCTGATTTTTGCCAGTGAACTGCCGCCCACAGCACTCAATATGCGGAACGCTGATACCGTACCTCCGATGCCGCTCCCGCCGGACAGCAGTGCAAACCCCAGCCTGAGCTTTGCAAGCGGCCCTAAAAGTAGACCAGCAACTAATGACATACCGCCAATTACTGCGGTTAATGCCAGTGCAGTACCACCGGCAAGTAACAACGTTTGTGAAAGTCTGGGGTTTTCTTCTACCCAGCTTTGAACAGTGCCAATAACCCGGCTAAGCCCCTGTGTCAGTCTGCGCAATGGACCGTCTACTGTCTCAGCCACAGAAATGCGGAACGCCTCCCACGCGCTGTCCAGCTCCTTCAAATCGCCGCCCAGGTTGTCTTTCTTCTTGTTAGCGACGGCGAAGGCCTCCTGATTTTTATGTGCTTCTGCAATTTGTTCATAGAGTGACTGGAGGTAGCCATCACCTGCGCCGTTGACTAAAGACTGGAGGCTCGTAAAACCCTCTTCTCCGGCGATATCTTTGAAAAATGAAACCTGATCCACCTCGCCAAAGCGGGAAACGCGTTTTTGTAGATCGAGAAGAATATCGAACGGACGTCGCATCTTTCCGCTTGCGTCGGCAGTTTCCACTCCCAGCTCTTTGAGTGCCTTTTTGGCTGCCGTAGTAGGGGAGGCCAGGCGGGAGAGGGAGCGACGCATTGCCGTACCAGCCTCGCTACCGCGAATACCCACGCGCGCCAGCGTGCCGGTCATAGCTGCCGCTTCTTCCAGGCTAATCCCTAGACCCGCTGCTACCGGCCCGACAACTTTCATTGTCTCGCCGAGGCTGCTAAGCGTGGTGTTGGTACGGGTAAATGTACCTGTCAGCACATCGCTGACGCGGTCCATTTCCCCGGCGTCGAGGGCGAACTGTGAAAGAATATTTGAGCCGATGTCCGCCGTTTCACCCAATTCCATACTGCCCGCTAGTGCCATATTGAGCACGCCGGGCAGTGCGGCACGGATAGCATCAGGCGTGAAGCCCGCCATTGCCAGAAAGGCCTGGCCGCTGGCGGCGTCACGTGTGGTGAAGGCGGTTTCAGCGCCGAGTTTTTTTGCCTGGTAACGCAGAGCGGCCAGCTGTGAATCGCCCTTATCAAGCCGCGTCAGCGCCTGGACGTTTGACATTTCCTCATCAAAACCAACCGCAGGCGACAGGAAGCGCCCGGCACCGTACCCGGCAGCGGTTGCTGTACCTAATGCTATGGCACCGCCAGAGCGCAACTTTCCGGCCATCTGCTGCGCACCCTCGTAACGTTTACGAGCCTGAGTGACCGCAGCAAGTTGCCGTTTTTCCCGTTCAAGGGATTGGTTGTATTGTTCTGTGCGGCGTATCGCGTTACCGATGGTGGCGCTACTACCGGAAAGCATGACGCCATGCTGGCGCAGGGCTGATGCACTCTCACGGAGGCGGGCCACTTCCGTCACACGTTTTGCGGTCAACCGATCAAGCCGCTCATCCAGTCGTGACATCAGTATTTGCTGTTTTTCCGTCATCGTCCCGTTTTTACGCTGCGCTTCTGACAAGCCATCAAAGCGGGCGCGGGCACGTGAGATGGAACGATCGGTTTTGCCGACGGCTGCGGTCATTCGCTGAAAAGTGGCACTGCTCTTATCGAGCCCTTTCAGGGTGGATTGTGTTTTTCTGAGGGAGTCGGAAAGGCCGCCCGCACTCTGGCGGGCAGCATTAACGGGGCGGGTAAATCTGTCGATCGCGCTGAAAGCAACGCGTATATCAAGACTCTTCATCACTGGCACCACTTCGAAGCGCCGCCCGCTTGCGCCAGGCTATCACCTCGCCAAGATCCATGCCGAAAACTTCAGAGGGCGGCCAGTTAAAAATAACGGCAATATCAGCAACCAGATCGTCGATCTGGTCAAACGCGACGGTGATTACTCGCTCTCCGTCTCCGCCACGTTCGACGCTCCAGGCTCCGGCGGATTCAAGAAAGGGACCAGAAGCTCTGCCAGCCCGATAAAGTCCAGAGTGTGCATTTCGTTGATTTCTTTTTGTGTCAGCGCAGGCGCGGTGACTCGCGTCAACAGCGTGGCAATTGAGTCTGCATCCATATTGGCAACGCGGATAAGATTCAGGCCGCGCAACGATCCGGCCTGACTGATGGCGCCAGTGATTTCCACCTGACCGATCTCACTGTCTTTACGAACTACCGGCTGCATCAGCGTGAACAGGTTTTTAGTTTTTTTAGCCATGTTTAAAATCTCCGGGTGGCATCTTTGCCACCCTCTGAAAGGTTATCAATTGCCCATACCAAGGGCGGAGGTGATGCGGTCCGGGAACATGTTCTGACCGTTCTTTTTGTAGATGAAATTCAGCAGATCGATTTCGATAATGGGCTGATCATCAATGGAGAATTTGTAGTAGGTGGATTTAAAGGTGTAGCTTTCCTCCGTGTCTTCTCCCTGTTTTGAGTCTCCACCGTCGAGTTCAGTAAATCGCCCGCGCAGCTCCACCTCGACAAGCTGGCTTTCGCCATCAGTGAAATATTCACCCGCAAAGCGCAGCCGCGTGCCGTCAATTTCTGCTCCGTATTCGAGAAACAGAGCCTTAATGACGCCGCCAAAAACAACGGTGGAATCCAGCGCGCCAGCCTCAAGGCCGAGATCAACACCGACCGCACCCAGCATGCCACCGCCCTGATAGTCCTCTACCTTTCGTGACAGTTTGGGGCGAGTGAAAGAGGTCACTTTTCCCAGATAGTTGTCGCCGTTAACAAAGCAGCTAAAAAGCCGCAGTTTGTGAGGAATAGCCATTATTCACCCCCGAGCGACGCGAACGCCGGTTCGTAAAAATCATCAGTAAAGGTCTGGTATAGCGTCAGATCTTCAAGCGGTGGGACCGGGCTGTAGCTATAGCGCACAATCAGTTTTCCCTGGCGCAAATCCGTGGTACCGTTGTCCAGCGTATCAAACCAGCAGTCAGCGCCGATAAGCTGGCCGGCAGTGACTTTTTTGCTGAGAGCAGAGCGGATGCCGCTTACCACATCTTTCACGTTGGCCGGAGTGAGCGGGCTGTCAACAGAGGTAAATTGCGCCTCCGCGATACTGTCCGCCAGGATCTGCGCGGTACGGGTGAACACCTCGAAAGTGTAGGTTTCGGTGTCCGTGGTGCGGTTACCCCAGAAGCGGAAACCGTCACGCTTGATAAGCGTCGTGATTTCGTTGTTGTTAAGCTCGTTCGCGTCGCTGTCTTCTGCCTGTAATGCCCAGAAAACATCCTTCGAAATACCGAGAACGTTATTCACCACAACATTCGACAGCGATTTGTGCCAGCCCTGGCTGTTATCGATAGCGGCGCGCAGGCCGCAGGCGTAAGCCGGGGCGGGAAACGTTTCGTTATCATCCGTCAGGGGGTTGTAAGCGATAAAGTCAGGCCAGATCAGCATCAGCTCGCGGTAAGCGAAGGTTTTGCGATAAGCAATAGCCTCCGCCATGGTCGCGCAGCCGTTACAACCGGCATAAACAAAAGCCCGAAGATTCTGGGCAATCACGCAAAGCTGTGACGTTACCTCCTCGGTGTCGTAGTCCGGTACCGCCAGGATGCGCGGACGATAGCCGGTTTTGGCTTCCGCCGTCAGCAGGGCATACATTCCCGTATAGCTGTCACCATCTGTTCCGCCAATAACGGCCTGAGACTGGCTGGCGCCGTTACCGGAAGCCTCTTTAACCCGGACAATCACAACGCGCGGGCTGCACTGATCGGAAATGGCTTTGAGGGCTTTGTAAAGTGACCCGGTTTTACCTGCCTTGCCGAGGACGTTACGTACCCGTGTCAGCAGAACCGGCGTATTGAGCGGGAAGGTTTCCGGATCGGCGTCATCAGCAACCGCAACAATACCAATCACGCTGGAATCAATGTCATTGATTGCCTGCTGTAGGTCGGTATTTTCGCGAGAGCGGACGCCGTGAAAACGAGTTTCAGACATAAGTTCACCATCATGTTGCTCTTTGAGTTCAGGGCAATATTCAACGTTAAGTCTGCTGGCGTCGCCTGGTTGCCGGTCTGCCCGCTCGCTGACAACAAAAAGGGATTCAGCCCCGCGCGCGGGCATGGAATCATCAGCAAAAAACGGGGGAGTTATGTCGATAGCAGACACGCTGACAACAACAGCCGAAGCGTATGTAGAAAAATTAAGTGAGGTCGTAAAGACACCGGATTTTAGTATCACGCTGGGTGGGGTTGCCCTGACCGAACTGGCCGGCCGCATCACCTCGCTATCTGTAACAGATAACAACGGTTTTGATGCTGACCAGCTAACCCTGTCAGTAGATGACTCTGACGGGGTAACCGATTTACCCCCACGTGGTGCGGAGCTGGCGGTGTCCATCGGCTGGCTGGGTGAGGCGTTGATCTACAAAGGTCTCTACACCGTTGACGAGGTGGGGCATAGCGGGCCGCCGGATGTTATCGACATCACCGCGCACAGCGCTGATTTTCGCGAAGAGATGAACGTCAGGCGGGAGGTGTCCTGGCATGATGTGACGGTAGAGCGGGTGGTATCGGCCATAGCCCGGCGCTATGACCTGAAGCCGATGATTAGCGAGGCCCTGATCGACATTGAGATCGACCATGCGGATCAGACCGAAGAGAGTGACATGTCGTTTTTAACACGTATGGCGGAGATGCTGGGGGCCATTGCCACCGTGAAAAATGGCTGTCTGCTGTTTATCCTGCCTGGGGGGGGCGTCAGTGCATCTGGTAGGGCGCTGCCATCGGCTGAGATAACCCGTGCCAGCGGAGATCGTCACAGGTTCCGCATTGCCGATCGTGATGCTTACACTGGTGTGCGGGCGTACTGGCTGGATCTTAATTTCGGCAAGAAAAAACCGGTCAAGGTCACTAAGCACAAAACAAATACTGCCAGAAAAAAGGCTGAGGAGAAAAGCAGCCGGCCGGAGGGGGATTACATGGAGGGCGCTGAAGGTAACGTGTATGTTTTGCGTAAAACCTATCAGAACGAAACGGCGGCCAGGCGCGCAGCTGCGGCAAAATGGATACAGCTCCAGAAAGGCGCGGCACAGTTTTCGATAACCCTGGCGCGCGGCCGCGCCGATTTATATCCGGGTATGCATCTGAACGTGTCGGGCTTTAAGCCTGAAATCGATACTCAGGATTGGATCATTGCCAGAGCGGAACATGTGATAGGTGATAACGGATTTACCACGAAAATGGAGCTTGAGGCGAAAATAAGCGACTGGATTGCAGAAACTGAACAGTAGCGGCCATAATAGGCGTGAGTTCAACTCCCTATGGGAGATCATCATGTTTGTTTGTCCCTACTGCGGCGCAAACGCTCGCACCCGCACCAGTCGCCGATTAAGCGAGTTCACCATCCGGCAATATCATCAATGCCAGAATCTTGAATGTAGCGAGTCATTCACGACACTTAACACCGTAGAGCGCAGAGTAACGAAGCGCTCAACCAGCGCAGATCCTTTGCCACCAGGATTTATCCCCGGCGACGCTTTTCCTGCTTCTCATTACGGGAACAGTCAACTTAGTCTTGCAGTATAAAAATAGCCCCCTGGAAAGGGGGCTATTCTTGTCAATGTGGTCGATATGTGGACATTTTTGAAATAAATCCTTTTATTTCAATTTATTAAATCCCAAAAAAAAGCCCCGTCGGGGGCGACGGGGAAAACTCATTGATTATGGAATGATCTGTTCTCTGGTCAGTTCGAGAACAGGGCTACTCTACGATGCAAAAGTGCAGCTAAAATGGAGAAACAGTGGAGATTCGGGACGAAAAAACGTTTTCATCAATTAAGGAGCAGAAATGAAGGGGATGATACTGATGCTGCCACTGGCGCTTGCCGGATGCGCGCAGACTCAGCCGACACAACCAGCACATCCGGTAGGGATGGCTAACCCGGCTTCGGTTTACTGTCAGCAACTGGGCGGGAAACAGGTTCCCATTCAAAGCCCGCAGGGCGTGCGCACCGAGTGCAAACTTCCCGGCGGGGAAACGATAGACGAATGGGAGCTCTGGCGCCGAGATCATCCGGCTAAGTCATAGCGCTTTCAGCCAGTCAGCAAGCACCTGGGCATGGTTCTGCCGGGTGTTTTTCGCCGCGTAGAGCAGCGTCAGCGTCTGCCGGTGGGCCAGCGCGGCCAGGCGCTCGCCTTCATCACGATGGGCCTCAAGCTCCTGGCGATAGCGCTGGCTAAAGTGGGCAAAATCGAGCGTCTCGCCGTGAAAAGCCTTACGTAAATCTGTCGATGGCGCCAGGGTTTTGCACCACTCAGCGTAATTGAGCGCCTCTTTTTTTATTCCGCGCGGCCACAGGCGGTCTACCAGTATCCGGTAGCCGTCGCTCTCTTCCTGCGGGTCATAAACCCGTTTACATTGAATCATCGTCACTCTCCCTTTGTTTCATCCAGGCAAGCAGCTGCGGTAGCTGCTGCTCGGAAAATACCGTTATCCCGTATTCGCGAAGCAGGGTGGTGGCCACGCCGGCTCCGGGTTTGCGCTGTCCCTTAAAGGTACCATCATAGATAAACTGACTGCCGCAGGTTGGGCTGCCATCGGTGAGCAACGCCGCGGTACAGCCTTCCTCCTGCGCGGCTTTTAGCGCCAGCCAGGCAGCCAGCTGATAGTGCGCGGTGACGTCCTGGCCGTCGCTTTCGACAATTTGCGCACGATTTCGCATAACGTCCGCTCCTTGCGCGTCAAGAATCTCCGCCGGTAGCCTGGGGATGGGCAATCCGGCAGCCAGCTCCGGGCAGTGGGTGACCAGCCGCCCCTCGCTCTGCCAGCGAGACAGCGCGTTAGCCAGTTGGGCTTTGTGACTGCCGTTATAACGAACCTGAAAGCCCATCAGGCAGGCGCTAACCAGAATTTTGTCCTTCATCGTGCATCCGTAGCCATTTGTTTGCCCTATACCATAACGCCAGTCAGAGTAAATTACCCGCGTTCAGGGGCAGACAAAATAAGGATTGTGTTCTGCCGTGGAGATCGCTAACCTGAGGCTCCTTGTGTTGCCTGATAATCGCTATGACATAAGGATCCTGCTATGAACTCCCCCCTGCGTATTGCCCTGGTTGGTGATTACAACCCCGACGTCGTTGCCCATAAAGCGATTCCGCTGGCGATTGATGATGCCGCTGCCGTACTGGAGCTGCCGCTGCGCTATGACTGGCTGTCCACCAGTGAGATAAAATCCGCTGATGACCTTGCCGATTACGATGCTATCTGGGTGGTTCCCGCCAGCCCCTATAAAAACGTCGAAGGCGCCTTTATCGCCATTCGCCACGCCCGGGAAAACGGTATTCCGTTCCTTGGCACCTGCGGCGGCTTCCAGCACGCGATTATTGAATATGCGCGCAACGTTATGGGCTGGCAGGATGCCGCGCATGCCGAAACCGATACCGAAGGGCGGATGGTGATTGCGCCGTTAAGCTGCTCGCTGGTGGAAAAGTCGGACAATATTGAACTGCGCGCCAATACGCTTATCTCCCGCGCCTATGGCCGCGACACCATTGAAGAGGGTTATCACTGTAGCTACGGGATTGCCGACGATTTTGCCCGCGAGCTGGAGCAGGGCGACCTGCGGGTCACGGGCTGGGATGATGACGGCGAGATTCGGGCGGTAGAACTGGTGACCCATCCGTTCTTTGTCGCCACGTTATTCCAGCACGAGCGCAACGCGCTGGAAGGCAGACCTGCGCCACTGGTTCACGCGTTTTTACGCGCGGCAAGTCAGTGAGCGAACGCCCGGCGGCAGTCGCCGGGCATCGGTATCGCTAGCGGTTAATCTCTCGATCGCGACCGGCCAGCGCGCCAAATACCGCCATCGCAATTGAAATCAACGCCACGGCGATCAGCGGGATATGCCAGTCGCCGTTGGCATCATGAATTTTCCCCATCACCGGCGGCCCGCAGGCGGCCAGCAAATAGCCCACCGTCTGCGCCATGCCGGACAGCGCGGCAGCCTGGTGCGCTGAGCTGGCCCGCAGACCGATAAAGGTCAAGCCGAGAATCATGGTCGCGCCGGACCCGAAGCCGAAGATTAGCGTCCACAGCACCGCCTGGCCGGGTAAAAACCATAACCCGAGCGCGCTGACTGCGCACATCAGGGCGACCAGAACCGCAATAACACGCTGATCTTTCAGCCGATGAAGTATTAACGGGATCGCCAGCCCCGGCGCGGCGGTTGCCAGCTGGAGCAGCCCGTGCAGGGAGCCCGCCTGCGCTTCGCTGTAGCCAATGCTTTGCAGAATGGCGGGCAGCCAGCCGATGATGACGTAGTAGACCAGCGAGTTAATCCCGAGAAACAGCGTCACCTGCCAGGCCAGCGCCGATCGCCAGATCCCGCGGTTGTGGATGGCGCCGGACCCGGTCAACGGCGCGGTGACTTGCCTGCGCGACTGCGGCAGCCAGATAAACAGCGCCAGCAGCGGAAATACCATCAGCATCAACAGCGCGCCGCGCCAGCCCAGCCCGGCGAAAGCCAAGGGAACGACCATTGCCGAACCCAGCGCCGCTGCCCCCCCCATGGTGAGAGAGTAAGCGCCGGTCATTTTGGCGACGTGCTGCGGGAAGTCACGCTTAATGAGCCCTGGTAGCAGAACGTTCCCCAGCGCGATGCCGCAACCGATAATCGCGGTGCCGATAAACAGCAGCGTGACCATGGGTAGAGAGCGCAGAGCAATACCGAGGCAAATCAGGATCAGCGCCAGCAGCAGGCTGCGTTCAATGCCGAAGCGGCGGGCGACCCCCGCCGCCAGCGGCGAGACCAGGCCAAAGGCCAGCAGCGGCAGAGTGGTTAACAGACCGGTTTGCGCGGTGGTGAGGCCATATTCGCTGCGAATGGCGTCAAGCAGTGGCGCGGCACCGGTAAAAGTAACGCGTAAGGTGGTGGCGATAAGCAGAATACCGGCAATCAATACAAGATTACGGCGACCGGCAGAAAGTGAAGCGGAATTCATGGCTATCTCAAACTAGAATACGAGGCGGTTACAATAGCCTGTTTGTCCTCTGTTTAAATCAAGCTAAAATGACAGATTATCGCTAAAATCGGACATTCTTATGATCGGACTGGGCCTTGACGGCTACGATCCGGACAGCGGCCACGAAGCAGCGGCGGCCTTTCGTATTCAGGTTGTTGCTGACGAACAGTACATTCCGCGCCATCAGCACCGCAAAGGGCAGCTTATCCTCGCGCTTCACGGGGCGCTGACCTGCGAAGTGGATAACGCGATGTGGATGGTGCCGCCACAGTACGCGGTGTGGGTGCCGGGACAGGTGCCGCACAGCAATCGGGCGACGCCGGAGGCGCAGGTCTGCTTTTTGTTTATTGAACCCGACGCGGCGCCGATGCCAGATTGCTGCTGCACGCTAAAGATTTCGCCGCTGGTGCGCGAGCTTATCCTCGTGATGGCCGAGCGCGGCAGGGCCGAACTCGCTAAACCGGCAATGAACCGCCTGGTGCAGGTGCTGTTCGATGAGCTTCCCCAGCAGCCGCAGGAACACCTGCAGCTCCCGGTCTCCGGGCATCCAAAAATTCGTCAGATGGTGGACACGATGGCCGTCGACCCGGCCCGCTGGCAAACGCTGGCGCAGTGGGCGGCGGAATTCGCCATGAGCGAACGCAATCTGGCGCGGCTGGTGGTGCGTGAGACTGGCTTAAGCTTTCGCCGCTGGCGACATCAGCTGCAGCTGATTCTCTCCCTGCAGATGCTGATCCGCGGGCAGACGGTACAGCAGACGGCGCAGAGCCTGGGCTATGACTCTACCACCGCCTTTATTACCATGTTTAAAAAGGGCCTCGGGCAAACCCCGGGCCGCTATCTTGCCAGCCTGGCTACGACTTCCCAATAAACAGCGAAATGATCCCGGCGGCGATCAGCGGGCCAACCGGAACGCCGCGGAAGAGGGCGACGCCGAGGACGGTGCCGACCAGCAGTCCGGCCACCAGCTGCGGCTGTGAGCCCATCAGCGCCACGCCGCGCCCGCCAAGCCAGGAAACAAATACACCCACGCCAATCGCCAGCAGCGACTTCCAGTTTACAAAGGAGTGCAGCAGCGTTGAGGCTGGCAGCGTGCCGCTGGCAATGGGGGCCATCACGCCGATGGTGAGGATAATAATACCGATGGTCAGCCCCTGTTTTTCAATCCACGGAAAGAAGGTGTTGAGCGGGGTGACGCGGACGATAATTAAAACCAGGATTGAAATAGCAACGGTGGTGTTGTGGCTAATAAAGCCGAGCGCCGCCAGGCCCAGCAGTATTAACAGGGTGGTGTCGAGCATGTGCAGAGGTCCTTGCCAAAAAATAAAAAAAAGAAAAGCCCGTTTACTCTACGCATAATCGCGTAAGTAAACAGGATTTTTATCGCAGACTCGCGATTTGAGGCATCTGCACGAGCGATTGCAACCGCCGACTTTATCGTAGCAGGGGGACAATCAGGCCTGGCGATGAAACGCGGTTAGTTCCGGACGGGCAATGCGCAGATAGTCGGCGGTATCAAGGATGATGGACTTATCAAGCTGCCCGGCGTTGAAGGCGATTTCCGGGAAACGCGCAAACAGCAGCGGATCGGCGACCAACCGCAGGTCCGGATGGAAAGTGAAGGGGGGAATGGCGCCAAACGCGCAGGCGGTCAGGGCGTCAACTTCCGCCGGGCTGGCCAGCGAGGCTTTACTGCCGCCGATGTATTCGGCGAGCCGGGCTAAGTCCGCCTGCAGATCGGCGGCGAGGATAGCCAGAACGTGCTGATTAACGCCATGCCCTTTCACTTTACATACCAGCGCCTTGGCTCCCTGACCCAGCGCGGTGCCGCGGATCTTCGATACGGCTTCACACTTTCCGACGGCTTCATGTTCCACGACCCGGTAGCGGGCATGGTCGCGGTTAAGCAGCGCCAACAGCTGCTGATGAATACTCACTTTTACTGGCGCGTTCATGTCGATTTTTTCCTTCACAATAAAACCTCAAGATTAATCCTCTCGCCCCGGGTAAGCGTGTTTTTTTTGCTTTTTATTTTCGTACAGCCGGGCATCGGCGATTTTCATTACGTCGCCCAGACTATCCCCCGGCGCCATGCTACAGGCGCCCCATGAGAAATTAACGCGCCGGTTAATATCAATTGCCCTCAGGTGCTGGCGAATACGCGCAGGGATATTTTGCGCCTCTTGCTCCTCATAATCGATCAGGATCAGGAAGAACTCATCGCCGCCCAGACGGATGCCGTAATCGCTTTTACGGATGGCGGCGGAAATGGACTGCGCGAGCAGCACAATCGCGCGGTCGCCTTCGTCGTGCCCCCAGGTGTCATTAAGGTATTTTAGCCGGTCGCAGTCCAGCGCCATAAACACGATATTCACCCCTTGCTCTGTGAGCTTTTGCATACGCGATTCCAGCAGCGAGGAGAGAATTTTTCGGTTGTAGAGACCGGTTAAAGAATCACTAATGTTTTCTTTGAAAACGTCGATATACAGACGAAAGTGCATACGTACCAGATGCAGTAAAACGCCGGTAGATATCAGGTAAAACAGGAATAGCTTCCAGGAGCTAAGCAGAAAATAGGTCATATCCAGCGACAGCGCAATATGCAGGTTTTCCGCCACCTTCTGGCTATGGTGGGCATAGCTGAAAAAATGCGTATTGCTGCGGTGTACGCGGATTTCAGATGTTGAGTCGGAGTCCGTTAACGTGATGTCGAGATAGCGCCAGACCAAAGGGCGGTCGGCGGTATAAAGAAGTTTCTCAATATCATGGCGAGTGACATCCACCATCACGATGCCCTTCAGCCGATCCCGATGATAAACCGGGGTTAAAAATGACAAAATATTCTGCCCGGTTAACGCGTCAGCATAGATGCTGGAAATCAGCGTGCGGCCGCGAAGTAAACCGTTAAGGCTGTTCTGAGTGATGCCCAGCTTGCTGTCGTGAAGAAAATTCCAGTTCGCGACTGGGCTGCTATTTATCTCAATCGGTGAATAGAAATAAGCATACTTATTATCTAAATCAAGATAGTAGCGGAAACGTTTGTCAGATTTGAATGTCGCCGCATTCAACGCTGAGTTCATATTACTTTGGGCGATAGCAGCATCAAATGCTTGCAGCGCCGGCAGATCGTTAATCCACGGCCCGCATGACGCCTGAGTGGTACTGAGCGTACCGTGAAGTCCGGGGAAGGTATGCCCGGCGATATTAAGGCCGAAGACTTTACCATTGTTCTCGACGCTGGCGCAGGCCCGTTGGGCTTTTTCGGCAGTCGGCTGCGTATCCAGCTTTCGCGAGAACTGGGAGATCACGAGCTGGTTTTGATATTTATCGTACAGAAAGGCGGATTCGCCCTTTTCGACGATATATCGCATGTATTCTGACATATCCCGATGGCTGGCGACTAATTCATACACCAGAAATGAAGATGTCAGGACAACCACCCCCGCAGAAATGAAATAACGGAGTAATTTATTCTGTAATTTCATGATGATAATTTCGCCAGCACAATTAAGATGATTCTACCATGCGTGGCCCGGTGGCGCCATGACCGATGATAAGCATACTGGTCGCCTGTCCAGCATCGTCATGCGTCATGACCGGACGGTTATGATGATAAATAGCCTATTAAATATAAGGGTACTAAGTTATATTGCTATCGTAAATATTCGACTCAATCCATTTTTCACTCATTTTGTTCTCAATAAAATATGCTGCAATAATCCCCCTGCGGCTATCCTGTCGCCGCTAAAAATGAAATAATGTTAATTATCAAGCGAACTTTTCTTATTTTCACCAGTCCTTAGCAGGGTAACAGGCGGTACTTTTGATAGCGGTAATGAGGTTATGATGATGGAAAACTCAGCGGTGCAGGCATCCCCCCGGAAGTTTAAAAAAATAAGGGAGCTAAACAGGCGTCGTAATTATTTTTTTAAGAAAATGCGCAATATCCTGCGAGTCTATATCGCTAAAGCGTTCTGGGATAGTCGGGTGCGCCGCGAAGCTGATTTAACCTCTGTCAAAACGGTACTGCTAATGCGTAATGAAGGGGCGATCGGCGACGTGGTGGTAGACTCAGCGCTGGTTAAATGCCTCCATGAGGCCGGAATGACCGTTGACTTTCTGTTGACCAAATCGAATAGCCAGGTCATGCGCCATAACCCGCGTATTCGCCATATCTATGAGGCTGATAATGTTGAATCGGCGGATTATTTGCGCAAATTTACCCATAATGTTCCTCGCTCCGTTATTAATGAGCTTGCGAATAATAAGTACGATGTTGTAATTGACCCGTCGCTGTTTGATATTCCGGTACACCGGATGCTGCTTTTACGGCAGATAAAACCCAGGGTTGTACTGGGATTTAATAAATGGCCTTCCATCAATCACTATACCCGGTCTTTTGATTTTGACTGCGAAAACTGGCACGTCAGCAAGACATTTTCGATCATCGCTGATTATCTGCAGCTGGATAAGAAATATCTCCACTCTTATGACCTGCATATCCCGCAGGATGTTAATCAGCAGGTTCGCGAATATCTGGCGGCGCTGAACGGGCGTAACGTGGTGATTAATATTTTTGCCGGACATCAGGACCGTAGTATGTCGCAGGCGCAGCTGGCAGCGCTTATCGCCAGGCTGTGTCAGGATTATCCCGACGTCAACATCATCCTGCTCGATCACCGCAATGAAATCCGCATTCCCCTTGCGGAAAAGGTCTGCGTGAACCCGTTTAAAACGCTGCATCACTGCATGGCGCTTATTGCCCAGTCCGATTTAGTTATCTCGCCGGATACCTCGGTGGTCCATATGGCGGCAGCGTGGAAAAAACCGCTTATTGCGGTCTATAAAGATGTGCGGATGAATAATCGACTCTGGGCGCCGGGATACGACAAGGCGCGGCAGATCATCGTTAAGTGCGGCAAGGTGCACCAGCTGGAGAGCTTACCCGACCTGATTATGTCGGAGATTGATCCCGGCACCCTGCAACAGGGGCGGGCCGGGTAAGGCGGGGTAAAAAACAGCCAGCGTCTGTGCTGGCTGTCGGGAAAAGTTTAACCGTCCGCTTTTGAGGTCTGCTTGTGAAACAGTTCGCGGAATACCGGATAAATATCTTCCGGGTCGCGAATATGCTGCATAGCAAAGTTTTCGAAGGTCGACTGCAGGTGTTCGTACTCCCGCCACAGCGTCTGGTGCGCCCGACGGGTTATCTCGATATAGCTATAGTAGCGCACCACGGGCAGGATTTTCTTCGCCAGCAGTTCGTGACACAGCGGTGAGTCGTCCGCCCAGTTATCCCCATCCGAGGCCTGTGCGGCGTAGATATTCCACTGCGCCGGGTCATAGCGCTCTTTAACCACTTCATCCATCAGCTTCAGGGCGCTGGAGACAATCGTGCCGCCGGTTTCCTGCGAATAAAAGAATTCGTGTTCATCGACCTCTTTAGCCTGCGTATGGTGGCGGATATAAACGACATCGACGTTTTTATAGGTCCGGCTGAGGAACAGATACAGCAGAATATAAAAGCGTTTTGCCATGTCCTTGGTCGCCTGGTCCATGGAGCCGGAGACGTCCATCAGGCAGAACATGACGGCCTGGCTGGACGGTTCTGGCCGTTTTTCGTAGTTCTTGTAACGTAGATCGAAAGTATCAATAAACGGGACGCGGTCGATTTTCGCCCGCAGTTCGGCTATCTCTTTGCGCAGCCGCTCCTCTTCCAGCAGCTGCGCCGGTTCGCTTTTGCTAATGGTATCGAGGTCTTCTTCCAGCGCGTGCAGTTCCCGGCGTTTACCGGCGGTCATCGCCGTGCGCCGAGCCAGCGAGTTCTGCAACGAGCGAACGACGCTGATATTGGCGGGAACGCCGTTAGCGGTATAGCCCGCGCGATGGGTTTTATACTCCGTCAGCTGACGCTGCTGATTTTTCTTCAAATTTGGCAGGGCGAGATCTTCGAACAATAGATCGAGATATTCGTCTTTCGAAATCTGAAAGACAAACTCGTCCTGGCCTTCGCCGTCGGCGCTGGCTTGCCCCTGACCGCTGCCGCCTCCGCCACCGCCGCCCTGAGGGCGTTCGATACGGTCATTTTGTACAAAGTGATCGTTACCGGGGTGTACGCGATTGCGCAGGCCGCCGCGTCCCTGATGAAACATCGGTTCGTTAATATCGTCCGTTGGGATGGAGACGGACTCTCCGCTCTGAATATCGGTCACCGAGCGCTTGTTGATGGCCTCGGAGATCGACTGCTTTATCTGCGCTTTATAGCGGCGCAGAAAGCGCTGCCGATTGACGGCGCTTTTATTTTTCCCGTTCAGGCGTCGGTCTATGAACCAGGTCATATGCCCTCCTGTACTGCATTTGCCAACAATGCCCCGGCCATTCAGGCGCGGAAAATAGCCCGTCGCTGAATGTCATTGGGTCTTCGCAGTTATTATTAACCCGACAGCGGTTAGCTGTCGGGCCGGTCTATCAGGATGATTTACGTACCCGCAGATACCATTCGCACAGCAGACGAACCTGCTTACGGGTATAGCCTTTCTCCATCATGCGGTCGACAAAGTCATCGTGTTTTTTCTGCTCATCGGTTGACGTTTTGGTGTTGAAGGAAATCACCGGCAACAGCTCTTCGGTATTGGAGAACATTTTCTTCTCGATAACCGTGCGAAGCTTCTCGTAGCTGGTCCAGTTTGGATTACGCCCGCTGTTGTGCGCTCTGGCGCGCAGCACGAAGTTGACTATCTCGTTGCGGAAGTCTTTCGGGTTACTGATCCCGGCGGGCTTCTCGATTTTTTCCAGTTCCGCATTCAGCGACTCGCGGTCAAACAGCTGGCCGGTATCCGGATCGCGGTATTCCTGATCCTGAATCCAAAAGTCGGCGTAGGTGACATAACGGTCGAAAATGTTCTGCCCATACTCAGAGTAGGATTCAAGATAGGCGGTCTGGATCTCTTTGCCGATAAACTCGGCGTATTTCGGGATCAGATAGCCTTTCAGGAACTCAAGATAACGTTCTGACTGTTCCTGGGGGAACTGTTCGCGCTCGATCTGCTGCTCCAGAACGTAGAACAGATGCACCGGGTTGGCGGCCACCTCGGCGTGGTCGAAGTTAAAGACCCGCGACAGAATTTTGAACGCGAAGCGGGTCGACAAGCCGTTCATCCCTTCATCGACGCCGGCATAATCGCGATACTCCTGATAGGACTTCGCTTTCGGGTCGGTGTCTTTCAGGCTTTCGCCGTCATAGACGCGCATTTTTGAGTAAATACTCGAGTTTTCCGGCTCTTTCAGGCGCGACAGAATCGAGAAGCGCGACAGCGTTTCCAGCGTTCCCGGCGCGCAAGGCGCATGGGTCAGTTCGCTGTTATTAAGCAGTTTTTCATAGATACGGATCTCTTCTGAGATACGCAGGCAGTAAGGCACCTTGACGATATACACGCGGTCGAGGAAGGCCTCATTGTTTTTGTTATTCCGGAAGGTCACCCATTCCGATTCGTTGGAGTGGGCGAGGATGATCCCGTTGAACGGCAGGGCGGAGATCCCTTCGGTGCCGTTATAGTTGCCTTCCTGCGTGGCGGTCAGCAGCGGATGCAGCACCTTGATAGGTGCTTTAAACATCTCGACGAATTCCATCAGCCCCTGGTTGGCGCGGCACAGAGCGCCGGAGTAGCCGTAGGCATCCGGGTCATTCTGCGCGTAGTGCTCCAGTTTACGAATATCCACTTTACCGACCAGCGCGGAGATGTCCTGGTTGTTCTCGTCGCCGGGCTCGGTTTTGGCGATGGCGATCTGCGCCAGAATTGACGGCCACACTTTCACCACGCGGAACTTAGTGATGTCGCCGCCGAATTCATGCAGGCGCTTGGCCGCCCACGGCGACATAATCGTCCCCAGATAGCGGTTTGGAATGCCGTACTCTTTTTCGAGGATTTGCGCATCCTCCTGCGGGTTGAACAGACACAGCGGATGGTCGTTGACCGGGCTGCGCTCTCCGTTTGCGCTAAGCACATAGATAGGGACACGCTGCATCAAGGACTTCAGGCGTTCGGCAAGCGATGATTTACCGCCGCCCACGGGTCCCAGCAGGTACAGAATCTGTTTCTTCTCTTCCAGCCCCTGAGCGGCGTGCTTCAGATAAGAAACAATTTGCTCAATGGCATCTTCCATCCCGTAAAACTCTTCAAAGGCCGGATAGCGTGCCACGACCCGGTTTGAAAAGAGACGGGATAGCCTGGGTTCCAGGGCCGTATCGACCATGACCGGCTCACCGATGGCCATCAGCAATCTTTCTGCTGCGTTAGCATAAGCACTGCGATCTTGCCGACAGATGGTAAGAAACTCCTGCAGTGTGAACTCTTCGTCCTTGGCAGCTTCATAGCGCTGGCGATAGTGATCGAATATATTCATGGCATGCCGTCCTTTCGTTTTTAGCACAGGTTGAGAGCCGTTCATATGAATAGTGGGAGCCCCCGGAAGAGGTAAGCTGCATAGCGCTCTCTGATACTCCAGCAACCCTTATGCCAGGTTGGCGAAGTATCTGTATAACGTGCCCCGCATTTACTTCTTCTAAATTAAAGCGTAGATGCATTTGGAAAACTTGCATGGCGTAGAAAATCAATTTCAATGACATATCAATAACTCATCCGGAAAACGGTCTCTTTTTTGCACCTCTTGTCCTGCGGCGTCATGGCGCTGTCATTCAGGTGTCAGCTTGTAGTCATCTGACGATGAGAAAATGATGAGTTCAGTGTAATGACTGGTAAAGAATTTGAGGCATGACGTATACAACGTTAAACTGCCTGCGCTGATTATTTGACAACAGGAATATGGATCGTGACTAAAATCAAACTTCTGGCACTTGGTGTGTTGATTGCGAGTTCAGCATCCGCCGTACACGCTGAAGGGAAGTTCACTTTAGGGGCGGGTGTGGGTGTCGTCGAACATCCCTACAAGCAATATGATGCTGATGTTTACCCGGTGCCCGTTATTAATTATGAGAGCGATAACTTCTGGTTTCGCGGCTTAGGTGGTGGTTACTACCTGTGGAATGATACCAATGACAAGCTCTCTGTGACCGCGTACTGGTCGCCGATGTACTTTAAGCCTGGCGACAGCGATAGCCAGCAGATGCGTCGTCTGGATAAACGTAAATCCACGGTGATGGCGGGGCTCTCCTACGAACACTATACGCAGTACGGTTTCCTGCGCACCGCGCTGTCCGGGGACACCCTCGATAACAGCAACGGTATCGTATGGGATCTGGCCTGGTTGTATCGCTATACCAACGGCAACCTGACGCTTACGCCGGGTATTGGCGTGGAGTGGAACAGTGACAACCAGAACGAGTACTACTATGGTGTTTCGAAACATGAGTCGAATCGCAGCGGCATGCGCAGCTACGATCCGGACAGCAGCTGGAACCCGTACCTCGAGCTGTCGGCAAACTATCGTTTCCTTGGCGACTGGAGCGTATACGGCGTGGCGCGCTATACCCGTCTGTCCGATGAAATCACCGATAGCCCGATGGTGGACAAATCCTGGAGCGGCCTGATTTCTACCGGGATCACTTACTCCTTCTGATAGTGCTTTATTACAGGGCAATTTGTGCATCAAAACAGGGCGTTTCGCCCTGTTTTGCATTATGGTGGTGCAATCATTTACGGGAGGTAGCGATGGCAGAAAGGACCATTCATTTTGGCGAGCATCCGGCGGTTCCCGTTATTGGGCAGGGGACCTGGTATATGGGTGAAAACCCAGCGCTGCGCGCGCAGGAGGTGGCTGCACTGCGCGCGGGCATCGATCTTGGCCTGACGGTTATCGATACGGCGGAAATGTACGCCGACGGCGGCGCTGAAGAGGTCGTCGGCGAGGCGATTCGCGGGCAACGCGATCGCGTGGTGCTGGTGTCTAAAGTCTACCCATGGAATGCTGGTGGACGCAAAATAGCCAGCGCCTGCGAGGCCAGCCTGCGCCGCCTCAATACCGACTATCTGGATCTTTACCTGCTGCACTGGCGCGGAGATTATTCGCTAGAGGAGACGGTTGCCGGCATGGAAGCGCTGGTTGCGCAGGGTAAAATTCGCCGCTGGGGCGTGTCGAATCTCGATAACGATGATATGCATCAGCTCTGGCAGGTGGAGGGCGGCGAACGGTGCGCGACCAATCAGGTGCTCTATCATCTGGCTTCCCGCGGTATTGAGTATGACCTGCTGCCGTGGTGCCAGCAGCGGCGGCTGCCGGTAATGGCGTATTGCCCGCTGGCTCAGGCTGGTCGCCTGCGCAATGGACTTTTAAATCATACCGTTGTGAAAAATATTGCGCAGCAGCGGGGCGTGACAGCGGCGCAGATTCTGCTGGCGTGGGTGATTAGCCACCGGGAGGTATTGGCGATCCCGAAAGCGTCGAGCATTGAGCATGTCGCGCAGAATGCCGCGGCGCTGGATATGGTGCTGAACGACGAGGAGCTTGCGCTTCTGGATAAATCTTACCCGGCGCCGGCCAGAAAAACGCCGCTGGATATGGTGTAAAGGAAAGCCCAACTCTACGTTCGGCCAAATACGAGCACAATCAGTCGCGTATGCCGGGCAAGGCGTTAGCCGCCGCCCGGCAGCACGATGTTAACCCGCTCGCTATCCTGCTATGCGTTAGCGTTTCGCCACGCGGAGGGTTTGCGCCAGGCGCGAAGGTTTCTCTTCGCTGGCCTTCTGGGTTTCGGTTACGCAGCAGGTTTCTACGCAGACGAAGGTTTTGTAGCCATCATCCGGCATGTCGCCCATGCTGACGGAAAGCGCCGGACCCGGGTTCCAGGCCACTACGTTGCTGTTGTGATGATGGGTCACGTCGATGTTGCGGCTCAGCGCATCGTCGTGAATCACACTGCAGGTTTCGGCATTCAGATACACGCGGTCGGTACGATCGGGAAAAGTCTCTGTGCCGTTGCTTAATACGCCTTCTTCCGCGTTTTTCACTTTATCAACATAACGGTCGCCCAGACCGCTGACCTTCACTGCCGCAATGTCGCCGACGTTGAAATAGGTATGCAGGGCAGACGTGGTTTCAAATTCGCCGTGCGCTTCCAGCTCAATTTCGCAAGTTTTGCCCAACTTAAAACGCGCCAGCAGGGTGAACTCGTGCGGCCAGTACTGGCGGGTAGCGTCGCTGCTTTTCAATTCAAAGGTCAGCACCGCGCCTTTTTCATCTTCATCATGCCCTTTCAGAGCCCAGGGCAGATTGCGGGCGAAGCCGTGGGAGGGCAGACCCTGCTGAGCAGAAGGACCAAACCACGGCCAGCAAATCGGCACGCCGCCGCGCAGGGCAACGCCGTTTTTAAACGGCGTATTGCCGCTGAGCCACAGGACTTCTTCTTCACCCGCGGGCTTCCAGGAGAGCAGGTGAGCGCCCTGCAAAGCCACGGACGCTTTCACCTGCGGATGGTCAACGACGATCAGCTCGAGGTCATCAAGCTGGCGGCGGGAAAGTACAGGGGTAAGCTGTTCGATAACCGGGAGGGCAAAAATTTTATTAATCATTACGCAATCCTTTATCTTCAGACAAAAAAAAGAGCGACCGAAGTCGCTCTTACAGATTACTGTCTCATCTCAACTTATTTGGAGATGTGAGCAATCAGGTCCAGAACCTTGTTGGAGTAACCAGTTTCGTTATCGTACCAGGAAACCAGTTTCACAAAGTTGTCGTTCAGAGCGATACCCGCTTTGGCGTCGAATACGGAAGTGCAGATTTCACCGTTGAAATCGGTGGATACAACGTCGTCTTCGGTGTAGCCCAGAACGCCTTTCATTGCGCCTTCAGAAGCAGCTTTGATTGCTTTCTTAATTTCTTCATAAGAAGCAGCTTTTTCCAGACGAACGGTCAGGTCAACAACGGATACGTTCGGAGTCGGAACGCGGAACGCCATACCGGTCAGTTTGCCATTCAGTTCTGGCAGGACTTTACCTACAGCTTTAGCAGCGCCGGTAGAGGACGGGATGATGTTCTGAGCTGCGCCGCGGCCGCCGCGCCAGTCTTTGTGAGACGGGCCATCAACGGTTTTCTGAGTCGCGGTGGTTGCGTGAACGGTGGTCATCAGACCTTCGATGATGCCGAAGTTGTCGTTGATAACTTTTGCCAGCGGAGCCAGGCAGTTGGTGGTGCAGGATGCGTTGGAAACGATGTCCTGGCCTTCGTATTTGTCAAAGTTAGCGCCTTTAACAAACATCGGGGTGTTGTCTTTGGACGGGCCAGTCAGTACGACTTTTTTCGCGCCAGCGGTGATGTGTTTACGAGCGGTTTCGTCGGTCAGGAAGATACCGGTTGCTTCAGCAACAACGTCAACACCCACTTCGTCCCACTTCAGGTTAGCCGGGTCACGCTCAGCGGTAACACGGATTTTTTTACCGTTAACGATCAGATGACCGTCTTTCACTTCAACGGTACCGTTGAAACGGCCGTGAGTGGAGTCATACTTCAGCATGTAAGCCATGTAGTCAGCGTCTAACAGGTCGTTGATTGCAACGATCTCGATGTCAGAACGTTCCTGAGCAGCACGGAAAACAATGCGACCGATACGGCCAAAACCGTTGATACCTACTTTGATAGTCATATATTCCACCAGCTATTTGTTAGTGAATAAAAGGTTGCCTGTAAAATTACAAAAACCTTACGCAGCGTCAAGCGGAATCGTGTCAATCATTGCGACAAATCAATCCAGAGCATGCCTTTGCGCGGTCGATTTATCCCACTTTCCCTTTGAGCCCAATTCCATATGGGGGCTGCGCCCGGAATTTTAAAGGTCATTGAAGATAAAAATGTGATGTTCATCACAATTGTGTGGCTGCCTTTTGGCGTCGCCTAAGTTTAGAACAAAAGTGCACGCTTCATTGTTAATATTTTGTTAGAATTGACGTGAAAAGTTGTCCTTTCACAGCGAGAAGCAAGTCAATGTCGAATAAACCCTCTTCGGACGAGCTCAAAAAAAATTTGAGCGAGATGCAGTTTTACGTGACGCAGAATCACGGTACTGAACCGCCGTTCACCGGGCGGTTGCTGCACAATAAACGCGATGGCGTCTACCACTGCCTGGTGTGCGATGCCGCGCTGTTCCACTCGCAAACCAAGTATGATTCCGGCTGCGGCTGGCCGAGCTTTTATGAGCCCGTCAGTGATGACGCAATCCGCTACCTAAATGATTACTCCCACGGTATGCAGCGCACGGAAATCCGCTGCGGAAACTGCGATGCTCACCTTGGGCACGTATTCCCGGATGGCCCTCAGCCCACCGGAGAACGTTTTTGCGTTAATTCGGCCTCGTTAAGCTTCACCAATGATGAAAACGGTGAGCAAATTAAGGGTTGAAAAAACGATTCAGCAAATTATTCCAAACGGGGATAACGGAAGATGGAAATCGATCGGATTATTGACGGTATGACGCCGGAAGTTTATCAGCGCCTGGCAACAGCGGTGGAGTTGGGTAAATGGCCGGACGGCGTGGCGTTGACTGACGAACAGAAAGAGAATTGCTTGCAGCTGGTGATGCTTTGGCAGGCGCGCTACAACGTTGACGCACAGCATATGACCATTGATACCAATGGGCAGATGGTGATGAAAAGTAAACAGCAGCTGAAAGTTGACTTTGGCATTACGCCGCAGCCTATCGCGACCTTTAAATCCTGAGCCTGAAAAGGCCTGCGTCAGCCCGGCCAGATGCGCGCCGGGCTTTGATGCGTCACCGCGTTACTTCTTATTCATCATCGCTTTAAGATCGGCGAAGGGGTTATATTTCGCTTCGCCGACGCTTTTCTGCGCATCTTCGCCAGCGACCACCGTCGAACCGTACAGATCGGCTTCGGTATATTTTGAGTGCTCATGATCGTGACAGTACAGGCACAGCATCTCCCAGTTACTACCATCTTCCGGGTTATTGGAGTGATCGTGATCGATATGGTGCACCATCAGCTCACGCAGGTTTGAATAGACAAACTCACGCGAGCAGCGTCCGCAGACCCAGGGGAAGAGCTTCAGCGCTTTTTCGCGGTAACCGACTTCCAGACGGGCGTAGTTTTTCGGGATATAAGCCATAATACCCATGCCTTCTGTTGCAAATGAAAAGCTGCGCCGGAGCTGGCGCAGCGGAATGCGGTTATCATAACCTATTGTGCACGCGCTGACACCGCGCAGTTCAGCGTTTGATCCCCAATGACTCGGCCAGCTGTTTCGCCAACTGGTTCTGGTCATCCGCGCCGTACTCCCAGAACATTGCGCCCGCCAGACCCTTGCTCTTGATATAGTCGGCCTTGATGGCTACCGAGCGCGGGTTTTCATAGGAAAGCGCAAATAGGGCTTGACCGTCGGCGGACTGTACCGATAGCCACGGCACCTTCGCTTCATCATCCCAATGCTGAGTAAAGCGCTTCTGCGGATCGTTGATTAACTTCGCCACGATATCGTTATATTTCACATAGGTGTCTTTGGTCAGATCGACGCCCAGCGATTCGAACAGCTCAATCTGTTGAGCCGCGAAGTAGGGGCGGGTGGCCGGGTTTTTCTGCGCGTCCGGCTGGCTCCAGTCAATACCCGGTTCGACGGCGCGTTTTGGTATCCGTCCATAGAAACCAATCCCCAGGTTCATCTGACTCGGCTTTAGACCAGCGGCAAGGTAGTTGTTCACTATAAAGTCAGCGCTGTACTTATCTGCTTCAGCGACCGTCGGCCAGCGGGTTGAATCATACAGGTTGGAATTGAAGTATTGGGTGCCGTAGGCCAGGTCATAGGTCATCAGGTTGATGTAGTCGAGCGATGGCGCAATAGCTTTGACGTCCACCCAGCTTTTTGGGCTCTCCGCGTTTGCGCCTACGGCGATGGTCACCAGTTTGTTATTCCCTACCGCCGCACGCAGTTCTTTCAGCAGGGCGGTAAAATTATCGCGATCGGCCGGTTGGCTGGCGACCAGCCCCCAGGCGCCGTTGACCGGATACTCCCAGTCGAGGTCGATGCCATCGAGGCCGTATTTTTCAATGATCGCCAGCGCCGACTGGATAAACACCGCCCGGGTGTCTTTCGTTGCCGCTGCGCCGGAGAATCCGCGCGCCCCCCAGCCGCCGACGGAAAGCAACACTTTCAGGCTTGGGTTCTGCTGGCGCAAGCTGGGGATTTTCTGCAAATCCGCCTGTACTTTCGGCGACAGCCAAATCTGATGCAGCTTGCCCGGGTCTTTCAGGGCCGCGTTGGTTTCGTCTTTCTCGTCGTTATAGACCAGACCAAACGAGTAGTTGAGATGGGTGATCTGGCGTACGTCCAGTTTATCAATATCGCCGCCGGGACCGGCAGTGACGTCGCCGCCGCCGTTAAAGTAACCGACGGACATCAGCGTGTTAGCGGAAACAACGCTCGCGCAGAGCAGGGGTAAAGCTGCCAGCAAAGGCAAAAGTTTCATAGCGGATCCTCTTTGACTTGACTTAAAAGTGACATTGAAAAGCAAACACGCCACGGAAATGGCGTGGCGAAAAAAACAGCTCGTGCAGGCTAGCATCTTCCGCTGTGCAAAAATGCGAAGCGGTTCACGGCTGCATTAGCGGAGCGGTAGTGCGATGAGGTTCACTTCGGAGTAAAAGCCAGGATGCAGAACATGACGCAAAATGAGACTAACAATGACCCGATTAGGGGCTTTATTATCCAAGGCGTGATGCGGCGCTTTGCGCGCTGATTCTGTTTTGTTTTGGCATCGAAACGCGCAACGCGTCGCTGGAAGAGATTTCCGCTCTGGCCTGAGATAACGCGCCGACAGGACAATGCCCGTCGGCATATTTTATGCGTGGGTTTCCAGCCAGTCGTCAAGGGTATACAGCGTTGCCCCCGCGGCGGCCATCTCCATAAACGCCAGATTGCTATCCTGTGGCTGAATATTCACCCCGCGGCAGCCGTCGGTTATGACGTTGACGATATAGCCCAGCGTCAGGGCGTCGAGCACGGTAAACTTGACGCAGTAGTCGGTGGCGAGCCCCAGCACCGTTAGCTCGGTTATTTCACGCTCGCGCAGCCACGCATCGAGCCGGGTTTTCTGCCGGTGACCGTTGTCGAAAAAGGCGCTGTAGCTATCAATGGCCGGATTTTCGCCTTTGTGGAATACGGCGGCAATATCCTGCTTTTTGAGCAGCGGATGCAGCGCCGCGCCTTCGCTATTTTGCACGCAGTGATCCGGCCAGAACGTTTGCCTCAGGCCGTCAAGCTCGCCTTGGGTATAGGGCTCAACCTGATGCTGGCTGGCAAAGCTGCCGTGATTCGCCGGGTGCCAGTCCTGGCTGGCAACCACCGTTTCGCCTCGTTCCAGGCTCCAGTCGATAAGCCGGTTGGCGATGTCCACCGTACTGTCGCCCTGCGGGACGGCAAGTGCGCCGCCGGCGCAAAAATCATTTTGTAAATCGACCAGTAGCAGCGCGCGTTGGGTCATGTGCTCCTCCTCACTCATCGGGTGTCAGTTCGCCACGCAGATTCTCCTGCATGGCGTCACGGATAGACACCACGTCCAGATCCTGGCTCAGCAAATAGTGTAGCTTGGTCAGCGTGGCTTCAACGGTCATGTCAAAACCGCTAATCACGCCAGCCTGCGCCAGCGCGTTGCCGGTGGCGTAGCCGCCCATATTGACCTTACCGGACATACACTGGGTCAAATTAACCACCACGATACCGCGCTGGCTGGCCTCGGTCAGGACCTGAATAAACTCGCCGTTCTGCGGCGCGTTGCCGACGCCATAGGAGCGCAGGATCAGCGCTTTGACCGGCTGGCGCAGGAAGTTGCGCACCACGTCGGCGGAAATGCCGGGATAAATTGTCACCACGCCAATCGGCTGCGGCGTAATGGGATGAACTACCAGTTCGCCGTTACCGTGCGGAGCTGGAGGCGTGCCGAGCCGGCGAATATGGATACCGGCTTCCAGCAGCGGCGCCAGGTTTGGCGATGCGAAGGCGTTAAAGCCATCGGCATGGGCCTTCGTCGTGCGGTTACCGCGGTAGAGGCGGTTATTAAAGAACAGCGACACTTCGTTAATCGGGTAGTTGGCGGCGACGTACAGCGCGTTGAGCAGATTGATTTGGCCATCAGAGCGCAGCTCGGCGAGCGGGATTTGTGACCCTGTCACAATAACCGGTTTCCCCAGATTTTCCAGCATGAAGGAGAGCGCCGAGGCGGTAAACGCCATGGTATCCGTGCCGTGGAGGATCACGAAACCGTCGTACTGGTTATAATGGTCGCGAATATCGTCGGCGATATGCTGCCAGTCTTCCGGCGTCATATCGGAAGAGTCCATTAACGGGGCGTATTCATGAATGGTGAAGTCCGGCATCTCCGGGCGGTGAAACTCGGGCATCAACGCCAGCTGGCGCTGTAAATGGCCGGAAACGGGGATATAGCCGTGTTCAGAACGCTGCATACCAATGGTACCGCCGGTATAGGCAACGTAAATAGATTTCTTCTGCATAGCATCGCTTAGGTTAAACGTAGACAGGCGCAGTATAGAGGGGCGGAAGAAAAAATAAAGTAAATGCCGCCCCACGGGATGGGGCGGCAGAGGATTAACGAATATTGGCGCAGGTTAAGCAGAAGGCGTAGCGGTTCTGCGGATCGTTGAATGCCGCCAGCTTATCGCTCTCGGCTTTCACCGCATTGGCCGCCGCGGCGACCGGTGCGGGCAGATACGCCTGTACCGCTGCCGGCAGCGCCGCGCGAACGGAACCCGTCAGGCTATCGACGACCATCGAGAAGAAGGTCGGCTCTTCCTGATAATAGTTGATATGCCACTGTTTCAGCTTCGCCAGCTCGGCGGCTTTTGCCACCGCGTCGTCAAAGTCGCCAAGGCTGTCGACCAGACCGTTTGCTTTTGCATCTTCACCGGTCCAGACGTGGCCCTGAGCGATTTGGTCGATTTTCTCCGGCGTGCTCTTACGCGCGTTCGCCACCAGGGTGATAAAGCGCTTGTAGCCGTTTTCGATGCTGAGCTGCATCAGTTGCTGCACTTCCGGCGGTAGCGCTTTGGTGGTGGAAACATCGGCCAGCGGCGAGGTTGCCACGCCGTCGGTATGGACGCCAATCGAGCCGAGGGTATTTTCGACGGTATTAATCACCCCAAAGATACCGATAGAGCCGGTAAGGGTGCTGGGGTTCGCGACGATATAATCCGCCGGGGTGGAGATCCAGTAACCGCCGGAGGCCGCCATGCCGCCCATCGATACCACAACCGGTTTTCCGGCTGCTTTCGCTGCTGCCAGCTCTTCGCGAATCACTTCTGAGGCGCTGACGCTGCCGCCAGGGCTGTTAACCCGCAGCACGATCGCTTTCACTTTCGGATCCAGGCGCGCGTCGCGGATCTGCGCGGCGGTGGTGTCGCCGCCAACGTTACCCGGCGTTTCTTCGCCATCCATAATCGCGCCGTTAGCAAAGATAACCGCAATCGCGGAGCCCTGGTCGGCAGGCGTTTTGACGCTGTAATCGTAATAGCTGATCGCGCTGTAGTTGTTATCCGCTTTACTCCAGCCAAACTGCTTAGTCAGCGCTTTCTCGACCTCGGTTGAGGTGCCCAGCTCGTCAACCAGCTTGTTATCCAGCGCGTATTTAGCCGTGTCGCCATCGACTTTACGCAGGCCGTCAATCACGCCCTGAGCGCCGGGGAACAACTGCTGTGCGGTGATCTGGCGGTTGGCGGCAATGGTGTTGAGGTAGTTTTGCCACAACTCGCCGATCCAGCGGCTATCCGCTTCGCGCGCCGCCGGAGACATATCGTCGCGGATAAACGGCTCTACCGCTGACTTATAGGTGCCGACGCGGAACACATGGGTCGATACTTTGAGCTTGTCGAGCAGCGATTTATAGTACAGGCCGTTGGTCGCGAAGCCGTGCAGGTCTACTTCGCCCTGCGGCGAAAGCCAGATCTTATTGGCGAAGCTGGCGAGATAGTACTGACCCTGGCTGTAGCTGCTGCCGATGGCATATACCGGCTTGCCGCTATCGCGGAATTCGCGCAGCGCTTTACCGATATACTGCATTGATGGCTGATCGCCGCCGGCAAAGTTCTTCAGATCCAGCACGATACCGGTGATATTGCGGTCGTCTTTCGCCTGGCGAATCGTCTGCACAATATCGAACAGCGAGTTTTCCTGCAGGCGATCGGAGCTGGCGCCAAACAGCTGGCGGCCAATCACGCCAAGCTTGCTGCTGGCCGAGGGTTTATCGACCACCACGCCGGTGATATCCAGCAGCAGCGCGCCGCGGGTAGTGTGCTCTGCCGTTGTGCTGCTGAACTGGGCCCAGATGCCGACGCAGGCCAGCACCAGCACCAGGAAAACCACGTTCAGTGCGAGCTGGCGAATGAAATTGAGCACGCGCCATGTCCATTTAAAAAATCCGGCGAGCAGTCGCCAAAGAGTTCGCATGTATTCTCCCTAACCATAATCAAAAATGGGCGAGCCGCAGGGGCCGCCGCGTCTGGCTATCCTAATGAGAGTGCCGTCGGTTGTCAGCAGGAATCACCCGTTGGGCTGTAACAAAATCCTTGCTCATGTTAATTTTGTGAAAAATCACATCACAGGAGTTATACAGATGGATGCTCTCGAACTACTGGTTAATCGCCGCAGCGCTTCACGTCTGACCGACCCGGCTCCGGCGGGCGAACAGCTGGAAAACATCCTGCGCGCTGGCCTGCGCGCGCCGGACCACGGGACGCTACAGCCGTGGCGCTTCTTCATTATTGCCGATGAAGGGCGCGAGCGCTTCAGCCAGCTGCTGGAAAAAGGCGCGGTGGCGGCAGGTGGAGATGAAAAAGCGATTGAAAAAGCCCGCAGCGCGCCGTTTCGCGCGCCGCTGATCATTGCGGTGGTGGCTCGCTGTGAAGATCATCCAAAAGTACCCAAATGGGAGCAGGAGATGTCGGCGGGCTGCGCGGTGATGGCCATGCAGATGGCTGCCGTGGCGCAGGGGTTTAACGGCATCTGGCGCAGCGGCGCGTTAACCGAAAGCCCGGTTGTACGCGAAGGATTTGCCTGCCGCGAACAGGATAAAATAGTGGGATTTCTCTATCTGGGGACCCCGCAGCTCAAAGCGTCAACAACCATCGCTTTGCCGGATACCGCGCCGTTCGTGACGCGCTTCTGAGTCCGTTCTCATCATGCCGGGCGGTCCCGGCTCACCGCCGCCTAGGGGGGGAGCCCGGCTAAGCGCAGCGAGAGCCGGGTGGATGCAGCGCTGGTGTATCAGACTTGACGCCTTTCCCGTAGGCGGTGCTGGCGCACCTGTCCGGGCTACCAAACCGCGAACGGCTGGGAACCCGTAGTCCAGGCGTTTCAGGCGCCGCTTACGGGTTTTTAACGGCGACGACTTTACTTCTGCCTTTTCGCGAACTCCTCTTTCGCTTTCTGCAACTGCTGCTGGAAGGCCGGATTGGTATGCAGCGTGGCGACGACCGCCGAACCGACGATACGCGCCGCATCTACGTCGCTCTGCCAGTGATAGCCGCAGATCACCCGGCTCTCGCCGAGCTCAAAGCCGCGCTTAAGGATTTCATTTTGCCGCTGGGGATTAATCTCAGCCAGCACCAGAGCGGTGGCCCAGCCGATAGAGGTGTGGCCGGAGGGGTAGGAGCCGTTTTTCGACAGCGTATCCTGTTCCTTGGTGTTACAGGTGGCGACGCCATAAAACGCAAATGGGCGAATGCGCATGTACTTCTCCTTTGCTCCTCGCGTCGCCAGGTCGCCGGCATCTTCAATCATATTGGTGAGCAGCTTGTGCAACTCGGGCGCATCTTTGGCGGTAATGGGCGAGCCGAAGGCGCCGGAGAAGGCGTTGGCGACGCCGCCGCCGCTCAGGTTGGCGTCTTCAACCGCCAGCTTACCGCGCTCGGTGCCGCGCAGCAGACGGCCTTTCTCGTACATCGCCTGATCGTTCAAAAACGCGATACTGCCCACTTCCGGCGGCGGCGGCAGCAGCGTCAGGCTGTCGATGGCCTGGGCGTTGGTCAGGTAGTAGAGATCGGGTTTGGTGGTGACGTCGTTACCGGCGGGAACCAGGGCGAAAGCGTTAAGGGAGAAGAGACTGGCCAGGCAAACGGCGAGAACACGCTTTTTCATGAAAACTTCCTTACGTTGTTATATGTCCAGAGAAAACAGAATTTATGCTTGTCATATTTCTGTCATTTTTTAGTAAAGGGTAAAATCACGTTGAAAAAGCGGGGCCGCATCGCAAAATCGGTTTTTTGTCTGCTTAATGAGCAACCATACGCGATTTCGGACTGTCGCACTTACCACTCCGCCATTTGGGCGCTACCATAGCGGGATTGCAATGACAGGAGATGTCCATGAGCGAGCAAGCCATTCGTTTAACGCAATACAGCCACGGAGCCGGTTGCGGGTGTAAAATTTCCCCTAAGGTGCTGGAAACTATCCTGCAAAGCGACCAGGCCAAATTTATCGACCCGAATCTGCTGGTGGGCAACGAAACCAGCGACGATGCCGCCGTCTACGATCTCGGCAACGGTACGTCGATCGTCAGCACCACCGACTTTTTTATGCCGATCGTCGACAACCCGTTCGACTTTGGGCGCATCGCGGCGACCAACGCCATCAGCGATATTTTCGCCATGGGCGGTAAGCCGATTATGGCGATCGCTATTCTCGGCTGGCCCATCAATACCCTGGCGCCGGAAATTGCCCGTCAGGTGGTTGAGGGCGGGCGCTTTGCCTGCCAGCAGGCGGGGATCGCGCTTGCCGGCGGTCACTCCATTGACGCTCCGGAACCCATCTTCGGGCTTGCCGTGACCGGCATCGTTCCGACCGAGCGGGTGAAGAAAAACAGCACCGCGCAGGCCGGCTGCAAGCTGTATCTCACTAAACCGCTGGGTATTGGCGTGCTGACCACCGCGGAGAAAAAGTCGCTGCTGAAGCCTGAGCACCAGGGGCTGGCGACGGAAACCATGTGCCAGATGAACCTCGTCGGCTCGGCGTTCGCCAACATTGACGGCGTGAAGGCGATGACCGACGTCACCGGTTTCGGACTGCTGGGCCACCTCAGCGAAGTGTGCCGCGGCGCGGGCGTACAGGCGCAGCTTACCTATGCCGATATCCCGAAATTACCCGGCGTCGAAGCCTACATCGCGGCGGGGGCGGTGCCGGGCGGTACCGGGCGTAACTTCGCCAGCTACGGTCATCTGATGGGCGAAATGCCGCCAGAGTGGCGCGATCTGCTGTGCGATCCGCAAACCTCCGGCGGTCTGCTGCTGGCGGTAACGCCGGAAGCCGAAGCTGAGGTGCAGGCAGCCGCCGCTGAATTTGGTATCACGCTTAGCGCTATCGGCGAGCTGGTTACCGCCCGCGGCGGACGCCCCATGATTGAGATCCGTTGATTTCATGCGGCTGTTTATTGCAGAAAAACCGAGTCTCGGCCGCGCCATCGCCGAGGTGTTGCCAAAACCGCATCGCAAAGGCGACGGCTATATTGAGTGCGGTAACGGGCAGGTGGTCACCTGGTGCATTGGCCACCTGCTGGAGCAGGCCCAGCCCGACGTCTATGATGCGCGCTATGCGCGCTGGAACCTGCTCGACCTGCCGATCGTGCCGGAAAAGTGGCAGCTCCAGCCTAAGCCCTCGGTGACCAAACAGCTTAATGTGATTAAGCGTTTGCTCGGCGATGCGCAGGAAGTCATTCATGCAGGTGACCCGGACAGAGAGGGGCAACTGCTGGTGGATGAGGTACTTGACTATCTGCAGCTGGCGCCGGAAAAGCGTCAGCAGGTGCAGCGCTGTCTGATAAACGATCTTAACCCGCAGGCGGTGGAGCGGGCGATTAACCGCCTGCGCGCCAACAGCGAATTTGTTCCGCTGTGCGTCTCGGCGCTTGCCCGCGCCCGCGCCGACTGGCTGTACGGGATCAATATGACCCGCGCTTACACTATCCTTGGCCGTAACGCGGGTTATCAGGGGGTGCTCTCGGTCGGGCGCGTGCAAACGCCGGTGCTTGGCCTGGTGGTACGCCGCGATGAAGAAATTGAAAACTTCGTCGCCAAAGACTTCTTCGACGTAAAGGCGCATATCGTTACCCCCAGGGATGAGCGTTTTGTCGCCACCTGGGTGCCCAGCGAGGCCTGCGAACCGTACCAGGATGAAGAGGGGCGACTGCTGCATCGCTCGCTTGCCGAGCACGTCGTCAAGCGCATTGAGGGCCAGCCGGCGACGGTCACCGCTTATAACGATAAGCGGGACTCTGAGCCAGCGCCGCTGCCGTTCTCCCTCTCGGCGCTGCAGATTGAAGCCGCGAAACGCTTTGGTTTTAGCGCGCAGAACGTGCTGGATATCTGCCAGAAGCTGTATGAAACCCATAAGCTGATTACCTATCCGCGTTCGGATAGCCGCTACCTGCCGGAAGAGCATTTTGCCGGCCGCCATGCGGTGCTGAACGCCATCAGCGTGCACGCGGCGGATCTGCTGCCGCAGCCGGTGGTGGATCCGGAGATCCGCAACCGCTGCTGGGACGATAAAAAGGTCGATGCCCACCACGCGATTATTCCGACCGCCCGCAGTTCACAGGTGAAGCTCAGCGACAACGAAGAGAAGGTTTATGGCCTGATTGCCCGCCAGTATCTGATGCAGTTTTGCCCGGATGCGGTGTTCCGCAAATGTCAGATCGATCTTGATATCGCCAACGGCAAGTTCGTGGCCAAAGCGCGTTTTCTGGCGGAAGCGGGCTGGCGAACTCTGCTGGGCAATAAAGAGCGCGATGAAGAGAATGACGGCATGCCGCTGCCGGTGGTGGCAAAGGATGACGAACTGTTGTGCGAAAAAGGCGAAGTGGTGGAGCGTCAGACCCAGCCGCCGCGTCATTTTACCGATGCGACGCTGCTATCGGCGATGACTGGCATTGCCCGCTTTGTGCAGGATAAAGACCTGAAGAAGATCCTGCGCGCAACGGACGGCCTCGGTACGGAGGCGACCCGCGCCGGCATTATTGAACTGTTGTTCAAGCGCGGCTTCTTAACCAAAAAAGGGCGCTATATCCACTCTACCGACGCCGGGAAGGCGCTGTTCCATTCGCTGCCTGAAATGGCGACGCGTCCGGATATGACCGCCCACTGGGAGTCGATTCTGACGCAAATCAGCGAGAAGCAGTGCCGCTATCAGGACTTTATGCAGCCGTTGGTCGGTACCCTGTTCCAGCTTATCGACCAGGCCAGGAGCACGCCGGTACGCCGCTTCCGCGGAATTGTGGCGCCGGGCGACGGCAAGAAGAGCTTTAGCAAGGGGAAAGGCCGAGCCAAAGCGAAAGATAAAAAATCCGCCTCCGGCCCCGCGGCGGAAAGCCCGCAATAAAAAACCCCGGGAAGCCGGGGTTTTTCAATTATGCGCCGAACCCATATACCGGGTTCATTCAGCGAGTGGACTTAAATAACGCCCTGCGCCAGCATTGCGTCGGCGACCTTCACGAAACCGGCGATATTCGCGCCGCGTACGTAGTTGGTCTGCTTCGCTTCACCGCCGTATTCAACGCAGGCGTGGTGGATATCCAGCATGATATGGTGCAGACGGGCATCCACTTTCTCCGCTTTCCAGCCCATGCGGGCGGCGTTTTGCGCCATTTCCAGACCTGAAGTGGCTACTCCGCCGGCGTTCGCCGCTTTACCCGGCGCGAACAGCACGCCCGCTTCGAGGAATAGATCGGTCGCCGCAATAGTGGTTGGCATGTTGGCGCCTTCCGCGACGGCCTTCACGCCGTTGGCAATCAGCTGACGGGCAGCGTCGACGTCCAGCTCGTTCTGCGTGGCGCATGGCAGAGCGATATCCACCGGCACGGACCACGGCTGTTTGCCTTCAAGGTAGGTCAGGCCGAACTCGCGCGCGTAATCCGCCACGCGGCCGTGGCAGCGCTCTTTAATGTCGATCAGGCGCGCCAGTTTTTCTTTGGTGAAGCCAGATTCATCAACCACGGTACCGTTGGAGTCGGAAGCTGTAATCACCCGTGCGCCGAGCTCCATGGCTTTTTCAATCGCGTACTGCGCCACGTTGCCCGAACCGGACACCGCGACGCGAGCCCCTTCAAAGCCCAAACCGTGGCGCTTAAGCATCGCTTCGGTGAAGTAAATCAGACCATAACCGGTGGCTTCCGGACGAATCAGGCTGCCGCCGAAGGAGAGACCTTTACCGGTGAATACGCAGGCGCTGTTGTTGGAGAGCTTACGCATCATCCCGGCCATAAAGCCCACTTCACGACCGCCCACGCCGATATCACCGGCCGGCACGTCGGTATCCGGGCCGAGGTGGCGATAGAGTTCGGTCATCAGCGCCTGACAGAAACGCATCACTTCGCCATCGCTTTTGCCTTTGGGATCGAAGTCGCTTCCGCCCTTACCGCCGCCCATTGGCAGGGTGGTCAGAGCGTTTTTGAAGGTTTGTTCAAAACCGAGGAATTTCAGAATCGACAGGTTTACGGAGGGGTGGAAACGCATGCCGCCCTTATAAGGGCCGATGGCGGAGTTGAACTGCACGCGCCAGGCGCGGTTAACCTGAACCTGATTGCGGTCATCAACCCAAACGACGCGGAACTGGATAGCACGCTCCGGTTCAACCAGACGTTCCAGCAAATTCATCTGACGATAGCGCGGATTTTCCTCAAGGAATGGCCACAGGGTGGTCATCACCTCGCGGACCGCCTGAGCAAATTCAGTTTGATTTGGATCGCGCTGTTGAACGCGGGCGAGAAAACCTTCCAGAGTGCACGTCTGATCCATAGATATAAGTTCCCCTTATGGTTGTGGTTGCGTCTATTTATTATGATTCGGCCCTTGAAAAAGCCGATTTTCCGACTATACCATCGGAAATCGTTAGTTAAGCAAGGAAAAATTGTTCGGAAAGCAAAATTTATAATCAGGCGGTGGTCATAATCAAAAGCGATGACAACCACCTGACAAAATTAGCGGGAATGGAGAGCGGCGCGCTGGGCGATAAAGGTTTCGAGCAGGGGAATATCGGCTGGCGCAAGAGGAAAGGTTAACGCCTCCTGCGGTGAACACCAGCGCAGCTGGCTGTGGTAGCGGGCGCTGGGTTCACCGTGAAAATGTGGAACCCACCAGGCGTGAAGATGAATCAGGCGGGCGGAAACTTCGCGCTGATGGCTGGCGATATAGCATTCCGGCCAGGCGTCGATCGCCAGCTCTTCCTGGAGCTCACGCGCCAGCGCCTGGGCCTGGGTTTCGCCGGGTTCAACTTTTCCTCCGGCCAACTCCCACATTCCCGGTTGATCCGCGTGGGGCGGCCGCTGCGCCAGCAGAATTTGCCCATCGCGTTCGATAATGGCGGCAACAACATCAAGGGTTTTTAGCATGTGAATCATCGTTCTGTACGGGATAATGGCCTATTATCACCGTCCTTGTCCCCGTCAAACAACCCTGAATCCGCTGGAGAGACTTTGTGCTTGACCGTCATTTGCATCCCCGCCTGAAACCTGTCCTTAACGCTGCCGCCGGCTTGTTGGATCGTCCGGCTATCTCTCCCGATGGCCTGACGCTATTTGGCTTTGCGATTGGCGTGCTGGCGCTGCCGTTTTTAGCCCTGGGCTGGTATCCGGCGGCGCTGGCGGCGATCGTGCTCAATCGCCTGCTGGACGGCTTAGACGGCGCGCTGGCCCGGCGACGCGGATTGACCGATGCCGGCGGTTTTCTCGATATTTCGCTCGATTTCTTGTTTTACGCTCTGGTGCCGTTTGGCTTTATTCTTGCCGATCCGGCGCACAACGCGCTGGCGGGCGGCTGGCTACTATTCGCGTTTATCGGCACCGGTAGCAGCTTTCTCGCCTTTGCCGCGCTGGCGGCTAAGCATCAGATCGATAATCCGGGCTATGCCCATAAATCGTTTTATTACCTTGGCGGGCTGACGGAAGGGACGGAAACTATCGCGCTGTTTGTGCTGAGCTGCCTGTTCCCGGCGTGGTTTGCGTGGCTGGCGTGGATTTTTGGCGCGCTGTGCTGGCTGACGACCTTTACGCGGGTGTGGAGCGGATACCTGACCCTGAAGCAGGTCAGAGATTGATGGGCAGGTTTTTCCCGGCTCGCGCTGCGCTTAGTCGGGCTACGGTGCCGCAGTCGTCAGCGGTCCGGTGCATCAGCGCCGTCTTCGGGAAATACGCCGGGACGAATGCTTCCCGGCGGTTCATATGGTCAACAGGCGAATTACATACTGCTTTCCGGGCCGCGTTCCCCGCGCGAGACCGGGTTTTTCGGGTTGCTGCTCCACTCGTACCAGCCGCCGTCGTAGACCGAGACGTTGTTCCAGCCCATCGCCCGGGCGTACATAAAGGTTTCTGAGGCGCGCCAGCCGGTACCGCAGTAAAAAGAGACCTGCTGGTTTGGCAGAATATTCCATGATTTCCACATCGCGGCGATATCATCTGCGCTACGCATGGTGCCGTCTGGATTATGGAAATCCTCCATATGGGTGGAGTCGCTTCCGGCATGGCCCCAGCGGGCGCCGGCAATTTCCCCCATCGGCTTGATATAGCTGTAGCCGCTGGTGGTGCCGATAAACTCCGGCCAGGAACGAATGCTCACCAGCGAGGCGTCCTGACGGTGCAGCAGGGCGCGAGCCTGCTCGGTATTGAGCATCAGCTGCGGCTGACCCGGGATCGGCGCGCCGAACTCCGGCTCGAGCTTCTGCTTCGGTGGGGTTCCGCGCTCGACCGGCAGCCCGGCGTCGGACCAGGTTTTCCAGCCGCCGTCGAGCAGGCGCACATCCTTCACTCCGGCGTAAAGCATGATCTGCGCCACGCGGGCGGCGGCATACACGTCGCGACCGTACAAAATCACCGTGGTGTCATGGCGAATACCGTGTTTTGCCAGCATCGCTTTAAGCTGCGCGTCGGAGACTTTGTTCCATAGCGGCTCGCTCTCCACCTCGTTGGTATCGATATACCCGGCGCCCGGAATATGGCTCAGCAGATAAAACTTCGGCGCACCCCAGGCGGCCTCGAACACCTTCCAGTGTCCGGCAGGCGCGGCGGTGACCGGTTTATCCTGCTGGAGGTCGTGCAGCCACTGCGGATACACCAGCTGTTCAAAGTGCGGCAGCTTCTGCAGGCGCTCTGCCTGGCTCAGGGCGTCGTCAAGCGAGCTGAGATGAGTGAAACCTGCGGCCTTAAGGCGCGCCGCGACTTTCGCGTTGTCGTCGGCATCGCCGTACAGCGCAATTGGCGTTGAGGCCTGCAGATTGTGCAGCTTAGCCCAGGCGCCCAGCTGTTCGTCGGTCATTGCGCTAAGCCAGCCGGCGGCGAGGTTGAGCGCCTGCGGTTCATGGCCCTGAGGGCCATTGGCGCCTTGCGGCCAACCGTTATAGAAAGCGCTAAGACGCGTATCAATGGCGACGCCATTGTGCTGTTGCAGCGTGGAAAGCGTTAGCGTTGGCATAGTTTCAGCGGCGGAGGTGGAAGCGGCAGCAAGCCCCATCAGCAGGGCGAGTGCGGTCAGTTGAGAAACACGTTTCATCGAAATGCCCGACAGTAGAAAATTGAGCGGCAATTCTCCGCGTTATAAGCGGAGAATTCTTTGCGATAGCGCAGGCTTTCATTGCCAGATCCCCATATGCAAGCAGCGCCCTCCGGAGGGCGTATCCTGGTCATCATGCGTGACCAGCACCGCGGGGATCGCCTGCCGCGCGAGTTCGTTGAACACCCAGCGGCGAAAATCGGCGCGCAGCGCAACGTCGAGGCGATTAAATGGCTCATCCAGCAGCAGCGCCCGCGGCCTGGCCAGCAGGGCACGCAGCAGGCTGACCCGCGCCCGCTGGCCGCCGGAAAGCGTCGCCGGATCGCGAGTATAGAATCCCGCCAGACCGGCGCGCTCCAGCGCCTGCTCGACCCGGGCTTTGCGCTGGGGGCCGCTAACGTCAGCGGCAAGCGCCAGCAGCAGATTTTGCCCGACGCTGAAGTGGTCGAACAGCAACGCATCCTGGAACAGAATGCCGATACGGCGCCGCTCGGTGGGTAAACTGTCGCAGCGCTGATTATCCAGCCACAGTTCGCCCGCGGCGTGGAAGCTCTCTTCCAACGCGCCGATCATCCAGGAGAAGAGCGTTGATTTGCCGCTACCGGATGGCCCCATCAAGGTCAGGACCTCGCCGGGAGCAACGGAAAAATCGACGTTGCGCAGCAGAGGCTCTTCTTTGAGGCGCAGAGTAAGGTTTTTGACGATCAACATTAGCGTAATCCTTGTCGATATCGGCCGATCAGCCAGGCCAGCAGCGCGGTGGCGGCAAAAAACAGCGCCGGTAACAGCAACTGCCACAGCGCCTGCGCGGCGAGGGTGGACGTATCGCCGCCGCTGCTCAGCGCCACCGCTTCGCTGGTCAGGGTCACAACCCGTCCGCCTCCCAGCCATAACGTCGGCAGATATTGCGCGATGCTTACCGAAAAGCCCACCGCCAGCGCCGTCAGCAGCGGACGGGTCAGAGCGGGTAACGTGACCAGCCAGAAGATGCGGCCTCGTTGCCAGCCGAGGGTACGGGCGACGAGCTCCGCGCGCGGATCGCGAGCGCGCCACGCGGGACGCAGAATAAACAGCATCCACGGTACGACCCACAGCAAATGCCCCCATAAAACGGTGAGCCATTCGCCGTCCTGCCACGTATACAGCGCCAGCTGATATTGACCGTCCACCAGCGGCAGCGCCGGTAAAATCAGCGGCAGCCAGATCCATTCGCCGAAGCGGGAGGGGCCCAGCGCCAGCCATAGCAGACAGATGACCACGCCGATCGATGCTGAGCATAGCCCAAGCCACAGGCTGTTGCCGACGCTATCTTGGACCGGCAGGCTAGTCTGCGCCGCCGCGGCAAGCAGCAGGGCGCAGGCCACCCCACACAGCGGTAGAAGAAGGGCGAAGCTTTTCCCGGCTAGCGCCCGCGGCTGCGGGCGACGGATCCCCTTAACCGGCGGGATCCGTCGTCGCCAGATACCCCAGACTCCCCATGCCGCCAGCGTCATCATAGCGAGGGTCAGCAGCAGTATCAGACTGGCGAGGGCGCCTTTCGCCTGCTGGTGCTCATCGCCCTGGCTTAACCATTGCCAGGCAAGCACCGCCAGGGTCGGCGGGTTGCCCGGCCCGATCACCAGCGCGACGTCGACCGCCGAAAGGCTCCAGGCGGCAGTCGCCAGCAGCACTATCGACAGCGCCGGAAGCAGGGTGGGTAACACCAACCACTTCAGGCACTGCCAGCGTCCGTAGCCGAGGCTTTTTAATACCGTTGCCTGTCCGGCGAGGCGTTTTTCACCCAGCAGACCGTAAACCACCCACAGCAGGAACGTGCTCTCTTTAATCGCCATCGTCAGGCCCAGTCCGATGCCGTAGCGGTCGATCGGCGGGTTAAGGAGCGGGAAAAGGCGAGAGAGCCAGCCGCCTTCGGCAAACAGCAGCAGGGCGGCAGTAGCGAAGGCCACGTGGGGCACCGCCAGCAGCAGCGGAAGCCTGGCCGCCAGCCGTCGCCAGCCGCCCGACGGCCAGAGCGCGGCCACGACGGTGAGCGTGATAATTAGCGCGCCGCCCACCGACAGCAGGGTTGAGACGAGAGTCGCCGCCAGCGCCTGACCAAACTGCGGGTCGGCAAACAGCGACTGCCAGAGGGAGAGGCGAAGCGCCGGAAGCGCCATTAGCCCAGCGGCCGGCAGCAGCGGCAGATAGATCAGCGCGATGACGGCCCAGATCAGCAGCCTTAGTGTGTGCCGTAGCGGCGCAGCCATTCCTGCTCCAGCGCTTCTACCCAGGCCGCGTGCGGTTCACCCAGCATCGGCGGCATATTCTGCGGCACAACGGCGTTAAGGGCCTGCCGCTCAGTGTCGCTTAATTTCGCTGGATCCAGCACGCTGGGGTCGCCCCATACCGCCGGGTCGGCTTTGCGCAGCTGGGCCTGCGGCGAGAGCAGGAAATTCGCCACCACTTTCGCCCCCGCCGTCGCCCGGGCATTGGCCGGGATCGCCACAAAGTGGACATTACCGAGCATCCCCTGGCTGAAGCCGAAGCCGTAGCTGTCTTCGGGTAGCTCACCGCTGGCCGCTTTTTGCTGCGCGTGCAGCGGGTTAAAGGTGATGGACAGCCTGAGGGTCCCACTCTTCAGCATGGCATCCATGCGGGCGGGCGAAGCCGGGAAGTCACGGCCCTGGCGCCATAGCAGTGGGTGAAGCTGGTCAAGATAGTGCCACAGCGGCGCGCTCACGGCGGCGAAGGTGGCCTCCTCAGGCGGCTGGCGCAGCGCGTCGGGCCGCGGGGTCAGCGTCAGCAGCAGCTGTTCAAGAAACGCGGTACCGGTAAAATCCGGCGGACGCGGATAGGTGACGCTGCCGGGATGCGCGGCGACGAAAGCCAGCAGCGCCTGCGGATTTTGCGGCGCGTTGGGTGTTTGTGAACGGCGAGCGATAAAGGTGAGCTGCGCGCCGCCCCACGGGGACTCCGCCCCATCGGTCGGCAGGGAGAAATCCTCGCGCACCGGCTTTTGCGTATCAACGAAGCGCCAGTTGGGCAGGGTTTCCGCCCACCGGGTTTGCAGCAGACTGGCGTTTTTCAGGGTGCGGAAGTTCTCGCCATTTACCCACAGCAGATCGATGGAACCATCTTGACTGCGTCCGGCGCGGGCTTCGCTCTGGATGCGCTTGACCGCATCGGCGGCATCGGCAATATGCACGATGCGCAGGTCGATAGCGTAGTCGCGCTTCACCTCACCGCTGATCCAGTCGAGATAACGGTTAACCGCCGGATCGCCCCCCCAGGCATTAAACCACACCGTCTGGCCGCGGGCTTCTTGTAGCGTGGATTGCCATCCCGCGCTGGCGGCCAGCGGGGAGAGCAACAGTAAAGCGAAGACCAACATACTGCGCATAACCGCTCCTTATGATTTTGAATCGGTTGGGATCCGGCACAATCCTTGGGCGGGGATCGCCATGGCTGAATTAAAGCGCGCCGACAGGTTTTGTAAACCGATCAGCGCCGTGAGTTCGGTGAGCGTGCGGGCGTCAAACTGACCTGCCAGCCTGTCGCGCAGCGCATCGTCGACCACCGGCGGCGTCATGCTGGCCGCCTCGGCATACTCCAGCGCCAGCCGCTCGCGCTCGCTGAATAGCGCGCTGTCCCGCCATTCGGCGACCGCCAGCAGTTTATCGCTGCCGCCGCTGCGTTCCGCCAGCTTCATATTGGTGATATCAATGCAAAACTCGCACAGGCACAGCTGCGCGACGCGGGCGCTGACCAGCGAGCGCAGCACCGGATCGAGGGGCGAACGCTTACGCTCCAGATAGCCGACGAACATCGACACCAGGTAAAACACCAGCGGAATACGGCCCCACCAGCGGATAGGGCTGAGTACCTCGCCGTAGTGGCGGCGATGCAGCCAGGCCTGCGGGCGAAGAATCAGCGGAATGGACTTCAGAGGGGGTAAGCTCATCGTGAACGCCTCTTTTGTTGTTCAAGATAGAGCGCTTTCGCGACCACCACCACAATGGCCAGCGCAAACAGGATCGATAAACCGGTGACCAGCCAGAAGGTGCCGCCGGTCAGCAGGCTGTCGGTCCACGAATAAACTATCGTCGCGGGCAACTGGCCGAGGCCGGTGGCCAGCATAAAGTGGCGAAAGCGCATTGACGTCAGCCCGGCGGCGTAGCTCACCGGATCGAATGGCACGAAGGGCAGCAGACGGCAGATTAATATGGTGTGTTTGCCATAGCGGGTAAAAAAGCCATCCATACTCTGTAATACATTTTTGCCGGTGAGTTTTTCCACCGCCTCTCGGCCAAGCGCTCTGGCGATAAAAAAGCACAGCGCCGCCCCGGCCATAGCGCTTACCCACGACAGCGCGCCGCCCCAGAAAGCCCCGAACAGGGAGGCGTTGGCAAAGGTGATCAGAAAGGCGGGAAGCGGGGCGATAATCGCCTGCAGAATCATCAGCGCGAAGGAGACCAGCGCCGCCTGCGGGCCCCAGGCGTCGATAAAGCGTTCAACAGCTTGCTGATCGAGCGTGGCAAAGGCCTCGAGGCTGCGCTGCATAAACCCATGTACGCCGGGTATCAGCCACCATGCCAGCAGAAGCGCAAGCAGCGTAATGCCAATGGCTATCCGCGAGAGCGCGTTGCTATTTTTCATCGTTAGACCGTAAACGTGGCGTAGCGATCCGCCGATAGCGGGCATAGCTTTTCGCCGCCTGAATCAGGGCAAATAAGGCCAGCCCCGCGAGCGTCAGTTTCAGTACAAACAGGGGGGTGACACCATCGCGAATAAGCTCGCTGGCCATCAGCGTATAGATAAATATGCCGGGCAAGGTGGTGAGGGCGGAAATAAAGGTAAACGTCCAGAACGGAATCGCCGTCAGGCCATAGGCGTAGTTCTGGATATTATAGGGAAACAGCGGGATGAGCCGGGTCAGAATTAAAAAATCGGCGCCGCTACGGGCGATGCCTTTTTCAATGGCCTGAAATATCGCCGTCTGCCCGATGTATTTAAGCAGCAGCTCGCGGCCCAGCCAGCGGGCGAACAGAAACGACAGGGAAGAGGCGAACGTCGCCGCCAGCAGCGACAGCAAGGTCCCCGCGAGCGGACCAAAAATGACTCCGCCGGCAATCACCAAAATAGAGCCCGGTATTAAAAACAGGGTGGCGACGATAAACAGCAGAATATAGAGCGTATAGCCGAAGGCGCCGCTCTGACGGATGGCCTCGCGCAGACGGTCAAAATGGGTAACCAGCTCGGCAAAACCCGACTGCTGAATAATACAGGCGACAATGCTCAATACGACCACAACAAAAAGCAGCTTATACTCTGCTTTATGACGGCTTCTTTTGCATTGGGTTCTCCTGTATTGCGCGGCGGTCAAAAGTGCGCGCGACAGTATAATAGTTTGCCGCCGTTCACAATCGCTGACGGCGGCTTTTTTGATATGGCTCAGGCTCTGCGGGCCAGTGAGCCTGATGACGCGGCGGTTTAGACCTTAAAGGTCGCCCATACCGGCGCGTGGTCGGAGGGTTTTTCCATTCCACGAATTTCGTAGTCGATGCCGGTTTCGACACAGCGCTGCGCCAGCGGGGTGCTTGCCAGCAGCAGGTCGATGCGCAGCCCGCGGTTATCGTCAAAGCCCTTAGAACGATAGTCGAACCACGAGAAGTGCTCGTTATCCTGCGGGTTCGCATGGCGGTACGTATCCACCAGGCCCCAGCCCAGCAGGCGCTCCATCCATTCGCGCTCTTCCGGCAGGAATGAACATTTGCCGGTACGCAGCCAACGCTTACGGTTCTCTTCGCCGATGCCGATATCAAGGTCGGTGGGGCTGATATTCATGTCGCCCATGATCAGCACCGGATTCTCTTTATTCAGTTCAGTATCGAGGTAGTTTTGCAGGTTCTGGTAAAACGCCGCTTTCGCCGGGAATTTGGTTTCATGATCGCGGCTTTCGCCCTGCGGAAAATAGCCGTTAATCACCGTCAGGTTGCCAAACGGGGAAGGGATTTCCGCCATGATGATGCGGCGCTGGGCCTCTTCACCATCGTTCGGGAAACCGCGACGCACGGCGATCGGCGTCTCTTTGGTCAGCAGCGCGACGCCGTAGTGGCCTTTCTGCCCGTGATAAAAGACGTTGTAGCCCAGCTTCGCCACCTCTTCGAGGGGAAACATGTCGTCGTGGACTTTGGTTTCCTGTAGGCCGATGACATCGGGCTGGTGTTTATCGATGATGGCGGCCAGCTGATGCGGGCGGGCACGCAGGCCGTTGATATTAAAAGAGACAAATTTCATAGTCGCTGCCACTGTGCAAGGTGAATAGTGCAGGGATGGTAGCAGAAATTCGCCGGGCTGGCTGCGCAAAGGCGCTTTATTCTGCCGATTGCAGCGGTTGGTAGCCTGTTTGCACAAACTGTGCACCATTCTGGAACGCGCTGCGCCAAAAAAGGGCGATTATTGCCGATAAATTTCGTCAAGGATCACAATTACAGAATTATATCTTACCCCTGCATAATCTTTCTTTTTATTCCACTGCAAAAGCCTCTTTTAGTATTTTTATTCACTTTTTATGCATTTTATGTGAATAACGGTCTTTCGTAACTTATTGATATTTCGTTGTCGACCTCGATTTATGCATTTTTACCTCTGGCTGGCACGAACCGTGCAATCTACATTTACAGCGTAATAACCATATTCATTAACATTATTTAAACTTTTTATTTACCGGAAGAGGTCGATATGTCTCAGTCAATTACGCGTAGCAACTTTGATGAATGGATGATGCCTGTATACGCGCCAGCGGCTTTTATTCCGGTACGCGGCGAGGGGTCACGCCTGTGGGATCAGCAGGGAAAAGAGTATATCGATTTTGCCGGCGGCATTGCGGTGAACGCCCTCGGCCACGCTCATCCTCGGCTGGTTAAAGCGCTGACCGGGCAGGCGGAAAAGTTCTGGCATACCGGCAACGGTTACACCAACGAACCGGTATTGCGTCTGGCTAAACAGCTGATTGACGCCACTTTTGCCGACCGGATTTTTTTCTGTAACTCCGGGGCCGAAGCCAACGAAGCGGCGCTAAAAGTGGCGCGCAAGTATGCCCATGATCGTTTCGGTAGTGAGAAAAGCGGCATCGTGGCGTTCAAAAATGCCTTCCACGGCCGCACGCTGTTTACCGTTTCCGCGGGCGGCCAGCCGGCCTATTCGCAGGATTTTGCGCCGCTGCCGCCGCAGATTCAGCACGCTATCTATAACGATCTCGATTCGGCAAAGGCGCTGATCGACGACAATACCTGCGCGGTGATCGTTGAACCGATGCAGGGTGAAGGCGGCGTCGTGCCTGCGGATGCGGACTTCCTGCGCGGCCTGCGTGAACTGTGCGATGCGCACAACGTGCTGCTGATTTTCGACGAAGTCCAGACCGGCGTCGGCCGCACCGGGGAGCTGTACGCCTATATGCACTACGGCGTGACGCCGGACCTGCTTTCCACCGCCAAGGCGCTGGGCGGCGGTTTCCCGATTGGCGCGCTACTGGCATCGGAGCGCTGCGCCAGCGTGATGACCGTCGGTACCCACGGCACCACCTACGGCGGTAACCCGTTGGCCTGCGCGGTGGCGGGGGAAGTGTTTGCCATCGTCAACACCCGCGAGGTTCTCAATGGTGTTAAGCAGCGCCATCAGTGGTTCTGCGAACGGCTCAACGCGATCAACGCGCGTTACGGCCTGTTTAAAGAGATCCGCGGCCTGGGGCTGCTTATCGGCTGCGTGCTGAAGGACGAGTATGCCGGCAAGGCGAAGGCTATCAGCAATCAGGCGGCGGAAGAGGGGCTGATGATTTTGATTGCCGGCGCCAACGTGGTGCGCTTCGCTCCGGCGCTGATTATCAGCGAGGACGAGGTTAACAGCGGTCTGGATCGTTTCGAGCTGGCCTGCAAACGCTTTCTCGCGGGAGTCTCATCATGATGGTGATCCGTCCGGTAGAAAAAGGCGATCTGCCGGGGCTACTGACCCTGGCCGGAGAGACCGGCGGCGGCCTGACGTCGTTGCCGGCTGATGAAGCCACGCTGGCCGCGCGCATTGAACGTTCGCAGATGACCTGGCGCGGCGAGCTGCCCAAAAGCGAGCAGGGGTATGTCTTCGTTCTTGAGGACTGCGCCAGCGGCGCGGTGGCGGGAATTTGCGCCATTGAGGTGGCCGTTGGGCTTAACGATCCCTGGTACAACTATCGCGTTGGTACCCAGGTGCACGCGTCGAAAGAGCTTAACGTCTACAACGCCCTGCCGACGCTGTTCCTGAGTAACGATCATACCGGCAGCAGCGAGCTATGCACGCTCTTCCTGGATCCAAAATGGCGGAAAGAGGGCAACGGCTACCTGCTGTCGAAATCACGCTTTCTGTTTATGGCCGCTTTTCGCGAACGTTTCAACGAAAAGGTCGTGGCGGAAATGCGCGGCGTCATCGACCAACACGGTTACTCGCCGTTCTGGGAGAGTCTTGGAAAGCGCTTCTTCGCGATGGAGTTCTCCCGCGCCGACTATCTGTGCGGTACCGGGCAAAAAGCGTTTATCGCCGCCCTGATGCCGAAGCATCCGCTGTATATCGACTTTTTAAGCGACGAGGCGCGAGCGGTCATCGGTGAGGTCCATCCGCAAACCGCCCCGGCCCGCGCGGTGCTGGAGAAAGAGGGGTTCCGCTATCTCAACTACGTCGATATTTTTGACGGCGGCCCGACGCTGGAATGCGAAATTGACCGGGTGCGGGCTATTCGCAAAAGTCGGCTGGTCACCGTCGCCGAAGGCCAGCCCGCGCCGGGCGAGTGGCCAGCGTGCCTGGTGGCCAATGAGCAGTACCAGCAGTTTCGCGCCATGTTAGTTTACGCCGACCCGGAGAGCGACTGCCTGGTGCTAAGCGCGCGCGAGCTGGATGCCCTGAAATGCCACCCCGGCGACCAGATTCGCCTGGTTCGTTTGTGCCCCGAGGAGAAAAAATCATGAGTTTATGGATTAACGGCGACTGGCAAAGCGGTCGCGGCCCGGCCCGTAGTAAACATAACCCGGTAAGCCAGGCGCTGCTGTGGCAGGGCAACGATGCCGATGCCGGGCAGGTTGCGCTGGCGGTCAGCGCGGCGCGTGCGGCGTTTCCCGCCTGGGCCCGTCAGCCGTTTGCCGCCCGGAAAGCGATCGCGGAAAAGTTTGCTTCGCTACTGGAAGCGAACAAAAGCGAATTAACCGCGGTTATCGCCGGGGAGACCGGCAAACCGCGCTGGGAAGCGGCAACGGAAATTGCCGCGATGATCAATAAAATCGCCATTTCGGTGAACGCTTACCATAGCCGTACTGGAGAAGCGCAGACCGCGATGGCGGACGGCGAGGCGACGCTACGCCACCGCCCGCACGGCGTGCTGGCGGTATTTGGCCCCTACAATTTTCCCGGGCATCTGCCTAACGGTCATATCGTTCCGGCGCTGCTGGCGGGGAATACCGTGGTATTCAAACCCAGCGAGCTGACGCCGCAAAGCGGCGAGGCGGTGGTGAAGCTATGGGCCGAAGCCGGCCTGCCCCCGGGCGTGCTTAACCTGCTCCAGGGCGGACGGGAAACCGGCGAGGCGCTGAGCGGCCAGGCGGATATCGACGGCCTGCTGTTTACCGGCAGCTCTGCTACCGGTTTTCAGCTTCATCGCCAGCTTGCCGGGCAGCCGGAAAAAATTCTTGCCCTCGAGATGGGCGGCAACAACCCGCTGATCGTGGATGATCCTCAGGATATTGATGCCGCCGTGCATCTGACGATTCAATCGGCCTTTATTACTGCCGGACAGCGCTGTACCTGCGCGCGTCGGCTACTGGTAAAGCGCGGCGAGGCGGGCGATGCGTTTCTTAAACGTCTTGTGACGGTGTCACAAACGCTGATTCCCGCCGCGTGGGACGCCGAGCCCCAGCCGTTTCTTGGCGGATTAATTTCAGCGCAGGCGGCGCAAAAGGTGCATCAAGCCTGGCTGGCACACGTGGCCAGCGGCGGCAAAACCCTGCTGGAGCCGCGCCTGCTGCAGGCCGGAACCTCGCTGCTGACGCCGGGCATTATCGACATGGGCGAAGTTGCACAGGTGGCTGACGAAGAGGTCTTCGGCCCGCTGCTCTGCGTCTGGCGCTATGACCATTTTGATGAGGCGATTGCCCTCGCTAATGCGACCCGTTTCGGGCTTTCCTGCGGGCTGATCTCCGCCGAACGCGACAAATTCGACCAGCTGCTGCTGGAGGCGCGGGCCGGTATCGTTAACTGGAATAAACCGTTGACCGGCGCCGCCAGCACCGCGCCGTTCGGCGGTACCGGCGCTTCCGGCAACCATCGTCCGGGGGCCTGGTACGCTGCGGACTATTGCGCCTGGCCGATGGCCAGCCTGGAATCGCCGGAGTTGTCGCTACCGGCTACCCTCAGCCCGGGGCTGAATTTTCGTCAGGAGACATCCCAATGAAAGCCTGGGAAGTGAACTTTGACGGGCTGCCGGGCCTGACCCACCACTATGCGGGCTTATCCTTCGGCAACGAAGCCTCGACAAAACACCGCTATCGGGTGTCTAACCCGCAGCTGGCGGCAAAGCAGGGGCTGAAGAAAATGAAAGCGCTGGCGGATGCGGGCTATCCGCAGGCGCTGATCCCGCCGCAGGAGCGGCCAAACATTCCGCTGTTGCGCCAGATTGGTTTTGACGGCAGCGATGAGCAGGTACTGGAAAAGGCGGCGCGCCAGGCGCCGGAACTGCTGTCGGCGGTCAGCTCCGCGTCATCGATGTGGGTCGCCAATGCCGCCACGGTCTCGCCCTCAGCCGACTCGCTGGATGGCCGGGTGCATCTGACCGTCGCCAACCTGAACGATAAATTCCACCGCGCCAGCGAAGCGCCGACCACCGAAGCGCTGCTAAAGGCGATTTTCCCCGATGAGCAGCGGTTTGCCGTCCACGGCGCGTTGCCCCAGGTATCGCTGTTCGGCGACGAAGGGGCGGCAAACCATAACCGCCTCGGCGGCGACTACGGCGCGCCCGGCGTGCAGCTGTTTATTTACGGCCGCCAGCAGGGGGGCGAAGATAATCCGCTGCGCTACCCGGCGCGGCAGACGCTCGAGGCCAGCCAGGCCGTTGCCCGCCTGAATCAGGTCAATCCCCGGCAGGTGATTTTCGCCCGACAAAATCCGGCGGTGATTGATAAAGGCGTGTTTCATAACGATGTGATTGCGGTAAGCAATCAGCAGGTGCTGTTTTGTCACGAGCAGGCGTTTGTTGACCAGCCGCAGCTCCTGCAGCAGCTGGCGCAGCAGGTTCCCGGATTTACGCCGCTCGTCGTACCGGCAAGCCAGGTTTCGGTAGAAGACGCGGTGGCGACCTATCTGTTCAACAGTCAGCTGTTGAGCAAACGGGAGGGTGGGATGCGGCTGATTCTGCCGCTGGAGGCGCAGGAACACCCGGGCGTCTGGCGCTACCTGAACCGACTGGTGGAAGGCGATAACCCGATCGATGAGCTGCAGGTTTACGATCTGCGCGAAAGCATGGCCAACGGCGGCGGACCGGCCTGCCTGCGGCTGCGGGTAGTGCTGACTGAGGACGAGCGACAGGCGGTGAATCCGGCGGTGATGATGAACGATGCGCTATTCGCCACCCTGAATGACTGGGTAGACCGCTACTATCGCGATCGCCTGACCCAGGCCGATCTCGCGGATCCGCAGCTTCTGCGTGAAGGCCGCGAAGCGCTCGACCATTTAACGCAGATCTTGTGCCTGGGCTCAGTGTATCCGTTCCAGCAATAATAAGGAGGCGTCGTGGACGACTTTCTGGCACTCACTCTGGCGGGGCGTTTGCCCCACCATTTTCATGGCCAAACCGCACAGTTTCGCTGGCACTGGATTGACTGCGGCATTCTGCAGCTCGTTCCCCATGAGCCCTGCGATCGGTCGCTGGTTTTGTCATCCGGACTTCACGGCAATGAAACCGCGCCGGTCGAAATCACCGATCTCCTGCTGCGACAGCTGTTTCGTGGGGAAATGCCGCTACGCTGGCGGCTGCTGGTTATCTTCGGTAACCCTCAGGCGTTAAGGGCCAACAAGCGCTATCTGCATAGCGATATCAACCGTATGTTCGGCGAGCGATGGCGCGCTTTTAGCGCCAGCGATGAAACCGTTCGCGCCCGGCAGCTGGAGCATGCGCTGGCGCGATTTTATGCCGGGACGTCCGGCGAGCGCTGGCACCTGGATTTACATACCGCCATACGCGGTTCGCTGCATACCCGCTTTGGTGTCCTGCCGGCGCGGGATACCCCATGGGATGAAGCGTTTTTGCGCTGGCTGGGGGCGGCAGGGCTGGAGGCGCTGGTGTTTCATCAGCAGCCGGGCGGGACCTTTACCCATTTCAGCTGCGAACGCTTCGGCGCGCGCTCCTGCACGCTGGAGCTCGGTAAGGCGCTACCTTTTGGCGAAAACGATCTGCGCTTGTTCGCGGCGACTCAACGCGCGCTGTCGCTGCTGCTGGCGGGGGAGGTGACGCTGGAAGCTGAGCACACGCCGCTGCGCTACAGGGTGGTACAGCAAATCACCCGCAGCAGCGACAGGTTCCAGCTGCATATGTCGGCGCAGACGCTGAACTTTACGCCGTTTGCCGCCGGGACGCTGCTTGCTGAGGATGGCGACACTCGCTATGTGGTGGAAGGGGAGCAAGAGTACATTCTGTTCCCCAATCCCAGCGTCGCCTTGGGCCAGCGCGCCGGGCTGATGCTGCAGCGCTTCCAGTGAATCCGTCGCCCGTCCGGGCGGCGGCGTTTATTTCGGTTTTTTTTTTCCGCTGTCATCTTATTTTTTCGTGCTCTGTCCATTGATTGCAGATTATTCCTGGTTAAATGCTTTGTTTTTAATCTCTGCTGATTTATAATCTCCATAATTTCTCGGTAAAACAGCCTGTTATTTATTTTTTCTGACACTTGTCTCCTCATTTTCCTTATTTTCTCCATAATTGGCGAGAAAATGTTTTTTACACTTTCAATGTTTTACGCTTGCTCTGATTAATTGACGATAAACGTCGTAAAGTTAATCTCGTCAACACGGCAACGCGCCGTAAGAATAACGCAAAGTAAGGATTGAACGATGAAGAAGATTACAGCACTGTTTGTTGCCTCTACTCTGGCTCTGGGCGCGGCTAACCTGGCCCACGCGGCTGACGCTACGGCTACCCCAACCGATAACGCGCCGATGATGCATCATAAGCGCGGACCTGGCGGCCCGCACGAAATGATGTTTAAAGGTCTGAACCTGACCGATGCGCAGAGAACGCAAATCCGCGACATCATGAAGAACCAGCGCGACAACATGAAACGTCCATCCCTGGATGAGCGCCGCGCGATGCATGAGCTGGTAGCCAGCGATACCTTCGATAAGGCAAAAGCGGAAGCGCAGATTGATAAGATGGAGGCCCAGCATAAAGAGATGGCGCTGGCGCGTCTGGAAACCCAGAACAAGATTTACAACATCCTGACGCCGGAACAGAAAAAACAGTTCAATGCCAATTTTGAGAAGCATCTGACAGATCGTAAAGCGCCGGAAGGTAAAATGCCTGCACCAGCTGAATAACTCAGCGCGCTGACTTAAGACCGCCGGTCTTGCCCAATAACGCCAACAGGCTTTGGGCAGGGCCGGCGGTTTTTTCTTATCTGCTAAAAGTCCATCGTGAAACCTGATTTACCCGGCAGGGACGAATGTGCCAGTATGAGTGCCTTAACGATCGCCAAGGACTCAGGTGTCCTGGTCTAAAGCCTACTCTGCTCATGGATCTCGCATATGGAAATGTATATCGGCCTCGCCGTACTCGTTGTCGTCCTCATTGGGGTCGTAATGACCTATAACCGCTTTATCTCCCTGCGACGTTTCAAAGACGAAGCCTGGAGCGGTATTGCCGTACAGCTTAAGCGTCGCCACGACCTGGCGCCGAATCTGCTGAGCCTGGTGAAACGCTATGCGCAGCATGAAAAAGAACTGCTGGAAGAGATCTCCCGCCAGCGTGGCGAACTGGTCGGCAGCACCCGACAGATCGCCGACAGCGAACGCCAGTACTCTGGCACGCTAGGGCGCGTTTTCGCGCTCGGCGAAGCGTATCCAGAACTTAAAGCCAGCGAAAACTACCTTGCTTTACAGCAATCGCTCAGCGAAATAGAAGAGCAGCTGCAGATGGCTCGTCGCTACTTCAACGGCTCGGTGCGCGATTTCAATATCCTGGTCGAGTCTTTCCCCAGCCTGCTGCTGGCGCGGTTATTTAATTTTAAAGCAGAAGCATTCTTTGAACTTGACTCACCGGAAGAAGCTAAGTTACCGCGGATGGCGTGATTAAATGGCGAATTTACTTTTCCGGGGGTTGCGCCCCCTCGTCCTGCTGCTGCTTCTGAACATCAGCGCGGCTTTTGCCGCCGACGATATGATCATCATCAAGGATGCCTCCCAGCTTCCTGCTGACGCTATTCCAGCGTATGAACATATCCTCTCTTTCGATGCCCGGGCGCGCTTTAACCCGGACGGTAGCATGGAGATACGAGAAAATATCAAAGTACTTTCTCTGGGCAGGCAGATTCGGCGGGGGATTTTCCGTACGCTGCCCCTCACCTGGAACCGTCAGGACGGCAAGATCTTTCGCGTGTATTATGCGATCGAGTCGGTGTCGCGCGATGGTGTGCCTGAACCGTTTAGCCTTGATGAAGCAGAAAAAAACCTGACGGTACGCATTGGCAGCGGTGAACGGGTCCTGAAACCCGGGATCTATAACTACGAAATTCGCTATCAAATCAGCAACCATTTCAGCCGCTTCCCCGAGTGGGATGAGCTTTACTGGAACGTGACGGGCAACGACTGGGCGTGGCCTATCAGCGAGGCCAGCTTTCATCTTGACCTCCCGGACGCCGCTGGAAACCTCAACGCTAACGCTAAGGACGCCAGACTGCGATCGCTTGATGTTTATACCGGCGTCGCAGGGGCGAAAGAACACAATGCGCAGATACTTCCTGACGGTAGTGTCCGCACCCTGCGGCCTCTGGCGCGGGGGGAGGGGCTGACTGTGGTCTATACCTGGCCTCGGTCGATCCTTGCTGACGCTCCGGCGCCGGAGGCGGCTTTGCCGCTGGTGCATCTACTTATCCCCACCCTAAAAACCGGCGTAGTCTGGCTACCTCTGCTGCTGATGGCCGCTTATTACCTGATGTGGTGGCGAAAACACGTCACCAAAGCCGGGCTAAAAATGCCGCCGGTCGTTGCGCTTTATTCGCCGCCCCCCGGCATGTCTCCGGGCTACCTGCGTTTTATCACCCGGCGTAAATATGATGATGTGGCTTTTAGTAGCGATTTATTAGCGCTGGTGGCTAAACGCGGAATGGCGGTCAGCGGGGACAGTCAACACACCCCTAACCCGTGGCTTGCGAACGCCGGCGTAAAACAGCGGCTGACCCGTTTGCCCGTCGAGGGAAACCGGCAATTAAACTATGATGACAGGCAGCTGTTAAGTACGCTTTTTAAAGGTAAACAAAAAAATATCGATCTCAGCAAGGCCCATCAGCGACCGATGCAGACAGCGCGTGAAGAGCAGGAAAAGCGTTGTGAAGCGCAGCGGGATAAATTATTTCGCAAATGGGGGCAGCCGCTGCGGCGCTGTATCTATATCGCGCTGCTGGTGCCGGTGGTCTGCGGCCTTTGGGTTAATATGGAGGCCGCGCTGCTGACGATACCGGCCGCAGTTTTTATGCTGTTCGGCGGAGCGATGCTCACCTGTTTGCTGCGTTTTATATGCCGCCCGCGGGAGATGTGGCGTGCCTGGGGGCCGGTGCCGCTCTTTTTTTTGGCGATCTTCGGCCCCTTCGCGACGCTGGGAGGCGGGATTTTTCTCTTTGGTATACTGCCCATCACCCAGCTTCCGTCAGGATACATTGGCGCGCTTATGGCCGCGTTCGCGCTGTGCGTTTTCGTTGCCTGGAAAACGCCGCGCTATACGCAGCGCGGGCTTGATGAACTGGCTATCGCGAAAGGACTGATGCGCTATCTGGGTACCGCCGAAAAGCATCGTTATCAAATTATCTATCCGCCTGAGCAGATGATTTCCCATTTTGAAGCGCTGCTGCCGGTTGCTCTGGCGCTTGGCGTAGGGAAAACATGGGCAAATACCTTTGCCCACTACCTGAGTAGTACAGGCGCCATGTCGCATGCGTTTGCCGACGCCGACTGGGGAAGCGTCCACCACTTCAGCGAAGCCTGCCGAACCGCCTCTATGTCGACGCCGGATAGCGGTTCAGGACGTGGTTCATCATCAGGTTCCGGTTACAGTGGCTCCGGTTCCTCCGGAGGCGGTTCATCCGGAGGCGGCTCGGGCGGCGGTGGCGGTGGTGGCTGGTAATTGCCCCGATAGCGCATCGGGGCTGACATTCACCTCACAGAGGATGGAGCTTATAGCGGCCGCTGAGCAGCGGCTTACACAATATTTTATACCCGTCATGGTCAAATTTGGCCGACAGGCGCGTGAGCGATGATGCCTGTGACAGGGACTCTACCGCGCCGAGCCACAGCCAGTTTTGAATAATGTGGTATTGGGTCATATCCTCGCTGCGCTCTTCCAGTGCGATCGCTCCGGCCCACGGCCAACACACCAGCTGCATCTTTTGCATGTTCTCACGCAGCCGCTGATGGTGCGTTTCAACGCTCTCTTTCCCGCAGCAGGCCCCCGCGCAGCGGCCCAGAGCGGAGCGGAAGCAGGCGCGCCCGCGGTTGAGCGGTTCAAGGCCCATTAATCCGTAACAAAGGCGATGCTCATCGGCGATTTTTTGCAACGCCTGCAGCGCCGCGCGGCGATTTGCAAACAGGCCAAAGAGATCGCTTTGCTGCGAGAAATCCAGCTCACTGGCGTAAACCACCTGAGGACGGTCGTCAGCAAGGCGTAACGAGCACAGCTGCCTGTTTTGCCGCAGTCGTTTATTGAATAGCGGCTGCTGTTCTTTAATCAGCTGCGCTTCTAATAACAGCGCGCCGAGTTCACCAGCCGTCCGCTGCCAGGTAATACGCCGGGACTGGCGCAGCATCGCCGCTTCGTCGGGCGTGCGCAGATGCGACAACACCCGGCTGCGGATATTCACGCTTTTCCCTATATAGAGCGGTAGGGTATCGCTTTCGCCATGGAACAAATACACCCCCGGCTGCCTGGGCAAAGCCTCAAGCCACGGACGCAGATGTTCGGGATACTCATAAATTGCCGCCGCTTCAAATTCGAGACGCGGGGCGGATTGCCTTCTTGCCACTTTTGCTCCTGGTGCTGGTTATTTATCCAGTATAGCAGTCGAAGGAAGAGGCGAAAAGGATAAAAAATCGCCCCGAACCGGGTCGGGGCGGAGGGGGAGAGGCGAATTACTTTTTCCAGAAGTCGTCGAAGACGGTAATCGGCGGTCTGCGTTTATGCTCGGTTTTCAAATACCAGCCTTCAATCGTTTTCGCAATTTTCTCATCCAGCGCTTTGCCTTCCAGATAATCATCAATATTTTCGTAGGTCACGCCCAGCGCCACTTCGTCCGGCAGGGAGGGGCGGTCGTCCTCAAGATCGGCGGTCGGCAGCTTTTTATACAGATGCTCCGGACAGCCTAAATGAGCCAACAGCTGTTTACCCTGGCGTTTGTTGAGGCGAAAGATGGGGTTAATATCGGTACCGCCATCACCGTATTTGGTGAAGAACCCGGTGATCGCTTCCGCCGCATGGTCGGTGCCTACCACCACGCCATGGGTCATTCCGGCAATGCTGTACTGCGCCTTCATGCGTTCGCGGGCTTTTTCGTTACCGCGAACAAAGTCGCTAAGTTCGATCCCGGCCTCGCGCAGCGCCTGCTCGCTGGCCAGCACGGCGCCCTTAATATTGACCGTTAATACGCGGTCCGGCTGAATAAAAGCGATAGCGTCCTGGCAGTCCTGTTCATCCGCCTGCACGCCGTACGGGAGGCGCACGGCAATAAACTGCAGGCTGCTGTCGCCGGTTTCGGCGCGCAGTTCGTTGATGGCCAACTGACACAGTTTACCGGTGAGCGTAGAGTCCTGGCCGCCGCTGATGCCGAGGACCAGCGATTTGATAAAGGGGTATTTTTGCAGGTAGGATTTCAAAAAATCTACGCTGCGGCGTATCTCGGCTTCGACATCGATCTGGGGTTTTGCGCCCAGCGCCTGAATAATCTCTTGTTGTAGCGTCATTGCGCCCTCCGGGAAGTGAATCTGTTTGCCAATCAGCAGGGGTTTAACCTACCTCTTTGCCGGTAAAACGACAAGGATCACAATTTTGAGTGAAGCAAAAGCAGGCAACCTCAACAAGAGGGGATTTATTATTGGAAAGCTCTTAATTTCGTTTCATTTCCACCTTCGGCTTGAAAAATAACGATATTTATTCCAGGCTTATTAACACGCCAAAAAAAAGAGGATGGAACATGAACAAGCATTTTGCAGGATTTCTGGGCGCAGCAGCAGTATTGACCATGCTGGCAGGCTGTACGGCCTATGACCGTACCAAAGATCAGTTCACTCAGCCGGTGGTCAAAGACGTTAAAAAAGGTATGAGTCGCGCCCAGGTTGCGCAGATTGCCGGTAAACCTTCATCAGAAGTTACCATGATCCACGCGCGCGGTACCTGCCAGACATACATCCTGGGTCAACGCGATGGTAAAATTGAAACCTACTTTGTCGCTCTGGACGATACTGGCCACGTGATAAATTCCGGTTATCAGACCTGTGCCGAGTACGATACCGACCCGCGCAACAGCAAGTAGTATCCCTGACATAACGCTGATTTCTACGTAAGCCCGACCATTGGTCGGGCTTTTTTGTGAACTCTGATGCTTATTTAATTGCGCGAATTATTTGAGGGAAATGTGAAGGCAGTCAAAACGCGAGGTCAATGAGAGACAATTCTGTTCAAAGAGGAATTATCCTGGCGGTGAACGATGCCGTATACTCAATGCATAAACAATACTAATTCAAAGAAACATCTCTTACCGCCTCTCAGGCATCGATGATGCGGAGAGGACCGGGTCACACAAATTGAGGAAGCGTTCATGGAAAAGAAACATATCTACCTGTTCTGTTCTGCCGGGATGTCGACATCACTGCTGGTATCGAAAATGCGCGCCCAGGCCGAGAAGTATGAAGTGCCGGTGATTATTGAAGCATTTCCGGAGACCTTAGCTGGTGAAAAAGGTCCTGATGCCGATGTCGTATTATTAGGCCCACAAATTTCCTATATGCTGCCGGATATTCAGCGTTTACTGCCCAATAAACCCGTAGAAGTCATTGATTCCGTTTTGTACGGTAAGATCGATGGTTTAGGTGTTCTGAAAGCGGCCGTTGCGGCCATTAAGAAAGCGGCTGCACAATAATTTTTATTTTAAAACTCGACATATTTCGGATGGCAGCGGTTAAAATTTCGTGAGGGTGTGTTTTAGCTGCTTGCTGTCCGAAATACCCAGAGTTTATTTTCCCGTCAAAGAGTAATTTCATCTATCATTGCCGCAATGATTATATTGCGGCCTTAAAGGGTATTTATTATGAGTAAAGTGATTGACTCGCTTGAAAAGGTACTCCTTCCTTTTGCCGTCAAAATAGGAAGGCAGCCCCACGTCAATGCAATTAAAAACGGCTTTATTAAGTTAATGCCATTGACGTTAGCAGGGGCGATGTTTGTTTTAATTAATAACGTATTTTTGAGCTTTGGCGACGGTTCATTCTTTTATTCAATGGGCATTCGTCTGGATGCCTCGACAATCGAAACACTGAACGGTTTTAAAGCTATCGGCGGTAACGTTTATAACGGTACGCTCGGCATTATGTCGCTGATGGCGCCTTTCTTTATTGGTTCGGCTTTAGCTGAAGAGCGTAAAGTTGACCCAATGGCGGCCGGATTGCTGGCGGTTGCGGCATTTATGACCGTTACGCCTTATAGCGTCGGTGAAGCCTATGCCGTGGGCGCAAACTGGTTAGGCGGCGCCAATATCATTTCTGGTATTGTCATCGGTCTGGTCGTTGCCGAGATGTTCACCTTTATCGTTCATCGCAATTGGGTGATCACGCTGCCTTCCAGCGTACCGGCCTCCGTTTCCCGTTCATTCTCGGCGGTTATCCCGGCGTTTATTATCCTCTCTATTATGGGGATTATCTCCTGGGCGTTGACCCACTGGGGGACTAACTTCCACCAGATCATCATGGACACGATCTCCACGCCGCTGGCTTCAATGGGCGCCGTCGTAGGCTGGGCATACGTTATCTTCACCTCGCTGCTGTGGTTCTTCGGCGTACACGGGTCACTGGCGCTGTCAGCGCTGGATAGCGGGATCATGACGCCGTGGGCGCTGGAAAACATCGCAACCTATCAGCAGTACGGTTCCGTAGAGGCCGCGCTGGCCGCGGGTAAGAGCTTCCATATGTGGGCCAAGCCGATGCTGGATTCCTACATATTCCTTGGCGGTACCGGCGCGACTCTGGGCTTAATCATCGCCATCTTTATCGCTTCACGTCGTGAGGATCATCGTCAGGTGGCGAAACTGGCGCTGCCGTCAGGCATCTTCCAGATTAACGAGCCAATCCTGTTCGGTCTGCCGATCATTATGAACCCGGTGATGTTTATCCCGTTCATTCTGATTCAGCCTCTGCTGGCGGCCATCACCATGACGGCTTACACCCTCGGCATCATCCCGCCGATTACCAATATCGCGCCGTGGACCATGCCGACCGGTTTAGGCGCCTTCTTTAACACCAACGGTAGCGTCGCGGCCCTGCTGCTGGCCCTGTTCAACCTTGCCGTATCCACCCTGGTCTACCTGCCGTTTGTGGTGATTTCCAACAAAGCGCAGGGCGTCATTGAGCAGGAAGAGAGCGAAGAAGATATCGCTAACGCACTGAAATTCTAATATTGAGCGGTACGGGAGTTTTCCCGTACCGTCCTGGAAATAAGGGAGTCATTATGTTTGATCTGGATAACATCGCCGCAGAAGAGACCGCGGTAAACGACCTCGAAGAGGTGGTGATGGGGCTGATTATCAACTCCGGTCAAGCGCGCAGCCTGGCTTATGCCGCGCTGAAGCAGGCTAAGCAGGGAGATTTCGCGGCGGCGAAAGCGATGATGGAACAGTCGCGTATGGCGCTGAGCGAAGCGCACCTTGTGCAGACGCAGCTGATTGAGAGCGATGAGGGAGAAGGCAAAATGAAGGTGAGCCTGGTGCTGGTTCATGCGCAGGATCATCTGATGACCTCAATGCTGGCTCGTGAGCTGGTTGCCGAATTGATTGAGCTGCACGAGAAGGTACAATAGGTCATCGACACGATGAGGCAGCCAAAGATGATGACCACTGAAATTAGTACCGCCCGGGAGCAACAACTCTTTAACGGCAAGAACTTTCATGTGGTCATCTATAACAAAACGGAGAGCGTAAGCGGGCTTCACCAGCATGATTACTACGAGTACACCATCGTTTTAACCGGGCGCTATTATCAGGTTATTAATGGTAAGCGGGTGCTGCTGGAGCGCGGGGATTTTGTTTTCATCCCAATGGGGTCGCATCATCAGAGTTTTTATGAATTTGGCGCGACGCGCATTCTTAACGTTGGCATCAGCAAAAGTTTCTTTGAGAAACACTATCTGCCGCTGCTGCCGTTTGGTCTGGTCGCCTCACAGGTCTATGCCGTTAAAAGTACTTTTCTCAGTTATATTGAGTCGGTTATTGCATCACTGAATTTTCGCGAAACTGAATTCGACGAATTTATCGAGCTGGTGTCTTTTTACACCCTGAATCGTTTGCGGCACTATCGTGAAGAGCCTACCGAAGATGTTATTCCGCAGTGGTTGAAAAATACCGTCGAGGGTATGCACGATAAGCTTAAATTTGGTGAGGGGGCGCTGGAAAATATGGTCGAGCTTTCCGGGAAAACTCAGGAATACTTAACCCGCGCAACCCAGCGTTATTACGCCAAAACGCCGATGCAGATGATTAACGATATTCGCATCAACTTCGCCAAAAAACAGTTGGAAATAACCAACTACTCGGTGACCGATATCGCCTATGAGTCGGGGTATAGTAGCCCAAGTCTGTTTATTAAAACATTCAAGAAGCTGACGTCCTTTACCCCCAGCAGCTATCGGAAACACCTCACCAGTATTAATTAACCGGGCGCGGATTAATCCGCGCGGTCTAAATATTCAAATTAACTGTCCGTATTTAAACGGAGAGCGGGTGCCGTATACGCGCTATCCGCAAGGGAGAAAAAGATGAGCCAGAAATTGAAGGTAGTGACTATTGGCGGCGGCAGCAGCTATACCCCGGAATTACTGGAAGGATTCCTGAAGCGTTATCATGAACTGCCGATCAGCGAACTGTGGCTGGTGGACGTTGCGGAAGGGCAGGAAAAGCTCGATATTATCCACGCGCTGTGCCAGCGCATGGTAGAAAAAGCCGGCGTCCCGATGAAAGTCTACAAGACCCTCGATCGCCGCGCGGCGCTGGAAGGCGCAGATTTCGTCACCACCCAGCTGCGCGTCGGCCAGCTTAAGGCGCGCGAAAAGGATGAGCGTATTCCGCTGAGCCACGGCTATTTAGGCCAGGAAACCAACGGCGCGGGTGGGTTGTTTAAAGGTCTGCGCACCATTCCGGTCATTTTTGACATTGTGAAAGATGTGCAGGAAGTCTGTCCTAACGCCTGGGTGATTAACTTTACCAACCCGGCGGGCATGGTGACCGAAGCGGTTTATCGTCATACCGGCTTTAAGCGCTTTATCGGCGTGTGCAATATTCCTATCGGCATGAAGATGTTTATCACCGACGTGCTGAAGCTGACTCCGAGCGATGAGCTTAATATCGATCTGTTTGGTCTGAACCATCTGGTGTTTGTTCGCGATGTACTGGTCAACGGCGTTTCACGCTTTGACGAGCTGCTTGACGGCGTAGCGTCGGGTCGATTGAGCGCAAACTCGGTGAAAAATATCTTTGATTTGCCGTTTAGCGAAGGGCTGCTCCGATCGCTGCGCCTGATCCCTTGTTCTTATCTGCTCTACTACTTTAAGCCAAAAGAGATGCTGGCGATTGAAATGGGCGAGTACTACAAAGGCGGCGCCCGCGCGCAGGTGGTGCAGAAGGTTGAGAAACAGCTGTTTGAGCTGTACAAAGATCCGGACCTGAACGTTAAACCAAAAGAGCTGGAGCAGCGCGGCGGGGCCTATTATTCCGATGCCGCCTGTGAAGTGATTAACGCCATATACAATGATAAGCAGGCCGAGCATTACGTGAACGTGCCGCACCATGGCCACGTGGATAACATCCCGGCCGACTGGGCGGTCGAGATGACCTGTACGCTGGGTCGCGATGGTGCCAAACCGACGCCGCGCATCACGCATTTCGACGAAAAAGTGCTGGGACTGATTTACACCATTAAAGGCTTTGAAGTCGCGGCCAGCGAAGCGGCAATCAGCGGTAAACTGGATGACGTGCTGCTGGCGCTTAACCTGAGCCCGCTGATCCACTCCGATCGTGACGCCGAGAAGCTGGCGCGTGAGATGATCCTTGCGCACGAGCAGTGGCTGCCAAACTTTGCGGCGACTATCGAAAAACTGAAACAGTAACGGGAGCGGCTCATGGAACGCGTGTTAATCGTCAATGCCGATGATTTTGGCCTCAGCAAAGGGCAAAACTACGGCATTATCGAAGCCTGCAAGAACGGTCTGGTCACCTCCACGACGGCGCTGGTCAACGGCGCGGCGATCGGCCATGCTGCCCAGCTTAGCCGCTGCATCCCTGAGCTGGCGGTGGGGATGCACTTTGTCCTGACGCTGGGCGAACCGCTGTCGGCGATGCCGGGATTAACCCGCCAAGGCCGTCTCGGTAAGTGGATTTGGCAGATGGCGGAAGAGGATAGCCTGCCGCTGGATGAAATCGCGCACGAACTGGAGTGCCAGTACCGGCGCTTTGTCGAGCTGTTTGGCCATGAGCCGACGCATATCGACAGCCATCACCATGTGCACATGATTGCGCAGATTTACCCCATCGTCGCGGCCTTTGCGCGTGAGAAAGGGGTGGCGCTGCGGATCGACCGACAGCTGGCGACGCTGTCAGGTTTAGCGCAGGATGCGGCGCGCAGCAGTGAAGGGTTCGCCAGTGAGTTTTACGGGGAAGGGGTTTCGGAAGCACTGTTTCTGCAAACCCTGGATGCCTCTATCCACCGCGGTGAGACGTCTCTGGAGGTAATGTGCCACCCGGCGTTCGTGGATAACACGATTATGGGCAGCGCCTATTGCTATCCGCGTCTGACCGAGCTGGATGTGCTGACGAGCGAGTCGCTGAAATCGGCGATCGCCGGGCGCGGTTACCGGCTCGGAACCTATCGCGATGTATAAAGGCAAGTCAAAAGCCCGGCATTTCTGCCGGGCTTCTCTTTTACGCCGGGATCGCGGCGATTTTGGCGCTTCTTGACCACACCCGATGTGCCGCCATCAGGGTAATTAGCTCATCCATCGCCTGGCTATCAATGAAATCCGTCTCAATAACGCCTTCTTCACCCTGGCTGGCGATCTGCAGCGGCGCTTTACACTGCCGGGCATCGCCTGCCAGAAGAATTGGCTTCAGGTGTTTGTAAGCTTCCAGCAGGTAATAGTGGAAATCTCCGTTGTTGCTCAGGCTTTGCAGATCGCCGCCGGGAACGATAACCGCATCGACGGTTAACGAGGGCGACCCGGCAAAGGTTCCGGCCACCGGCAGCTCGCTACCGTCATCGGCCTTCACTTTACCCATTCGGGAATAGAGCAGTTTGGCATGTACCCCGTGCGCCTTCAGCGTCTTCAGCAGCGCCAGCAGCTCTTTCGCGACCGGCCGATCGTTAAGCAGTACCGCCACTACCCGGCCTTTAACGTCGCCGCTGGGAATGGCGTACAGGCTTAAGGTCGGATCTTTCTTCAGGCCGTTAACATCCGGTGGCGGGGTTATGCTGCGCTGCTCGTCGGTGAGCTCAATCCCCAGATTTTTACCCACCGCCTGAGCCAGCTGCAGGTCGATATGCGCCAGCTGATCGACCACCCGCTCGCGGATCCACTCCCTGACGACCTTGCTCAGTTCGAAGCTAAAGCCGTCGATAATGTGCTGCTGCTCAATAGGCGTCTGGCTACGCCAGAACAGCAGGGGCTGAGAGTAGTACTCGCCAAACGAGGGGCTGCGCTGGCGAATTTTTTCTCCGTCAACCCGCTCGGCATAGGATTCAAAGCCGCCGCGTTTAGCGGCCGGCGGCGTCTCCCGCGGCCAGTTATCATTAATGGAGTTGGGCTCGTAGTTTGCCGGGTTGGTATCAATATCCACCCGGTGCATCCCGTCGCGCTGGAAATTATGGTACGGGCATGTGGGTTTATTGATCGGGATTTCATGGAAATTAGGTCCGCCGAGGCGGCTAATCTGCGTATCGGTATAAGAGAAGAGTCGGCCCTGCAGTAGCGGATCGTTGCTGAAGTCTATCCCCGGAACAATATGCCCTGGATGGAAGGCCACCTGCTCATTTTCGGCAAAGAAGTTGTCCGGGTTGCGATTGAGGACCATCTTACCGACGCGCTGCACCGGGACCAGCGCTTCCGGAATCAGCTTGGTGGGATCCAGTAGATCGAAATCAAAAGCAAACTCGTCCTCTTCCGGGATCAGCTGTAAGCCCAGCTCATACTCAGGATAATCGCCGGCTTCAATCGCTTCCCATAAATCACGGCGGTGGAAATCGGGATCGCGACCGGTCAGCTTTTGCGACTCGTCCCATACCAGGGAGGCTTTGCCCGCGACCGGCTTCCAGTGAAAACGTACGAAGGTGGCTTTACCTTGCGCGTTAATCAGGCGGAAGGTGTGGATGCCGAACCCTTCCATCGTGCGGTAGCTGCGGGGCAGTCCGCGGTCGGACATCGCCCACATCACGTTATGCAGCGTTTCCGGCTGTAGCGAGACATAATCCCAGAACGTGTCGTGCGCGCTTTGCCCCTGCGGGACGGCCCAGTGGGGCTCGGGTTTGACCGCGTGGACGAAATCAGGGAACTTGATCGCGTCCTGGATAAAAAAGATCGGCGTGTTGTTGCCGACCAGGTCGAAAATCCCTTCGTCGGTATAAAACTTGGTGGCAAAACCGCGGATGTCGCGCACCGTATCGGCGGAGCCTGCGCCGCCCTGTACGGTTGAAAAGCGGACGAAGACCGGCGTTTTTTTCTCCGGGCTGGAGAGGAAATCGGCTTTGGTTATGTCGCTTAAATCGCTGTACGCCTGGAAATAGCCGTGCGCAGCGGAGCCGCGGGCATGGACGATCCTTTCCGGAATTCGCTCGTGGTCGAAGTGGGTGATTTTTTCACGTAGGATAAAATCTTCCAGCAGCGTGGGGCCGCGTTTACCTGCGCGCAGGGAGTTTTGATCGTCAGCGATGCGAACGCCCTGGTTGGTGGTGAGCGCATAATCTTCACCGCCTTTACGATGTTTTTCGAGGGCATCAAGCTTTTCGCTGTGCGTATCCGGGGCCTTCATACTGCCCGGCGCGGTCGGCTCTTCGCCAGGGGCTGTCGGATGCGGCGTGGGCCGCCAGTTTTGGTCTTCGGGAGCCAAGGCATCCAGACCAGGTTTTGCTTCCCGGTCATCGTGAACCGGCGATTGATGGGGTTGTGGGTTAGAGTGTTTATCAGACATTGCTTGCTCCTGCTTTCATTGCTGAAAATGGTCATTGCTAAACCAAAACCCTTCTAATTGTAGAACATCATTTCAAGAACATATTTTTATAGGAGTTTTGCTACTAAAGGGTCGCAAGCAGGGGGCGACGAAAGGGGGCGCTTTCGGCTATGATAAGGGTTTCCGTTTCCCGCTGTGTTTAGTGAATCTATTTGTGATGAAACCACTTCGCCAACAAAATCGTCAGGTCATTAGCTACGTGCCTCGAGTGGAACCTGCGCCGCCGGAACACGCCGTCAAAATGGATGGTTTTCGCGACGTCTGGGCTCTGCGAGGTAAGTACGTTGCCTTTGTGCTGATAGACGAACATTTTCGCCGTTCCCCGCCGTTTAACGTGCCGGAAGCTGCGCAGCGCTGGGCGACGCAGATGAGGCAGGAAGGGGAAATCGACTCCTGAGGCTGCAGGGGAAATAAAAAAACCGCTGATATTTCAGCGGTTTTTTTGTTTTGATAACCTGAAGATTGCATCAGCTTAGCGGTGCGCCAGCTCCGCATCTTCTTCGCTATCGAGAATGGTTTTATCGGTTTGACGCAGCCACTGGCTGGTCAGGGTACCGGCGGTCATAGAACCGCTCACGTTCAGCGCGGTACGGCCCATATCGATGAGCGGCTCCACCGAGATCAGCAGCGCCACCAGCGTGACCGGCAGGCCCATCGCCGGCAGGACGATCAGGGCGGCAAAGGTCGCGCCGCCGCCTACGCCCGCGACCCCGGCGGAGCTGACGGTCACGATGCCAACCAGCGTTGCGATCCACAGCGGATCGAGCGGGTTAATACCGACGGTCGGTGCGACCATTACCGCCAGCATCGCCGGATAAAGACCCGCACAGCCGTTCTGGCCGATGGTGGCGCCGAACGATGCGGAGAAGCTAGCGATAGACTCCGGCACGCCCAGACGACGCGTTTGCGCTTCCACATTCAGCGGAATCGACGCGGCGCTGGAGCGGCTGGTAAAGGCGAAGGTCAGTACCGGCCAGACTTTACGGAAGTACTTCAGCGGGCTCACGCCGTTCACCGCCAGCAGCAGACCGTGCACCACGAACATGATGCCCAGACCAATATAAGAGGCGATAACGAAGCTGCCGAGCTTGATGATGTCCTGCAGGTTAGAGCCCGCAACCACTTTGGTCATCAGCGCCAGCACGCCGTACGGCGTTAACTGCATCACCAGGCGTACGAGCTTCATCACCCAGCTCTGTAGCGTGTCGATGGCGGTGAGTACGCGCTGGCCTTTCGCGACGTCATCTTTCAACAGTTTCAGCGCCGCGACGCCGAGGAACGCAGCGAAGATAACGACGCTGATAATCGATGTCGGGTTCGCGCCGGTCAGATCGGCAAACGGGTTTTTCGGCACAAAAGAGAGGATCAGCTGCGGGACGCTCAGGTCCGCGACTTTACCGGCGTAGTTGCTCTGAATGGCGTTGAGGCGGGCGGTTTCCGCGCTGCCCTGAACCAGTCCTTCGGCGGTGAGGCCAAACATATTGGTCACCAGCACCCCGACCAGCGCCGCAATCAGCGTGGTGAACAGCAGGGTACCGATGCTGAGGAAGCTGATTTTACCCAGCTGCGAAGCATTGTGCAGGCGGGCGACCGCGCTCAGAATCGAGGCGAAAACCAGCGGCATAACGATCATTTGCAGCAGTTGAACATAGCCATTACCGACGATATTGAACCACTGGATAGAATCCTTCAGCACCTGGCTGTCGGAACCATAGATCAGCTGTAGCGCCAGGCCAAAGACCACGCCGATCACCAGACCGACCAGCACTTTTTTAGCGAGGCTCCACTGTTTATGCCGGGTTTGGGCCAGCGCCAACAGTAAAACCGCGAACACGATAACGTTCGCTATTAATGGAAAGTTCATCCCCGTTCTCCTGATAACTTTTATCACCGGGTTGGTCAATAACCAACTCTTATGACGGCAAGGGTAGCAGAAGGCGTAATTCGTTACTTATATTCAAATGGAATTGATTATAACCAATTGAATAATTCGCTGGTTTATCGTCCAGTCTGGTGGCTAATAAAGCGATTAAAGGTGGTTTGCAGCGAATTAATCATATCCGATGACCAGCGAACGGCGCTGTTTTCGGCAACGTTTTGCGGCATCCACACGGCATAGATGAACAGCGCCATGCACAGTGCACGCTCCAGCTGATTGCCCTTGCGTGGCGCGAGGAGAGGCAGACGAAAACGCCAGCGGCAGGGCCAGAGCAGCGGAACGCCCGCCGGGGTGAGCATGTCGGCGAGAATATGGCTGAGATAGCCCAGAACCAGCCCCTGAACCGCATCTGCCGGAACTATCCAGCTTTCTGGCACTTTCAATGAGAAAATCGCGACCGCGCCAAAAACCACCAGCAGGCTATGGGTGAAGCCGCGATGGCCGAAGGCGCGCGCTATCGGTTTTGATATCCAGCTCAAGCGCTGGCCGAGAAATGACTTCGGGTGATCGATATCCGGCAGCAGACAGGTCAGGATGGCGGAAGGAATAATATGCCACCAGTCGCCCTGGGCCAGCACGGGCGTTAATTCCGCATTTTTCGCAAATACCGCGCAGGCGATAGAAAAGAGGAGGTGGCCTTCCGCCGTCATGATAAAAACCCTAAACTGTCAATTCATACAGTATAGGGTTTTTATACAGTGTGTGAAAGAGGTGACGGTGTAACTCTTTGTCACAAAACCATCAGCGCGCCAGCCAGCCGCCATCCACCGCCAGGGTATAGCCGCTGATGTAATCCGCCGCCCTGGAGGCGAGGAAGACGACCGGCCCCTGTAGGTCATCCGCAACCCCCCAGCGCCCGGCCGGAATACGGTCGAGGATCGCTTTGCTACGCTCGGCGTCATCGCGCAGCTGTTGGGTATTATTGGTCGCCATATACCCCGGCGCAATCGCGTTAACGTTGATGCGATGCCCGGCCCACTCATTGGCCATCAGGCGGGTAATGCCCAGTACGCCGCTTTTTGATGCGGTATAGGATGGCACCCGAATACCACCCTGAAAAGAGAGCATGGAGGCAATGTTCACGATTTTTCCGCCGTCACCCTGCTGAATAAACTGCCGGGCAACCGCCTGGGAAAGAAAGAACACCGATTTCAGATTCAGATTCATCACGTCGTCCCAGTCCTTTTCGCTAAAGGAGAGCGCATCGGCGCGACGGATGGTTCCCGCATTGTTGACCAGAATATCTACCCGGCCCATGGCGGCCACAGCCTGAGTCACTATATCTTCAATCTCATCCTGCCGGCTTAGATCGGCCTGGATAGCGGTAAAGCGGCGGCCCAGCGCCTGCACCTTTTCTGCGGTTTCATGGGGGATCCGGCGATTCACGCCGACGATATCGCACCCGGCCTGGGCAAGGCCTAAAGTCATTCCCTGGCCCAGCCCGGTATCACAACCCGTCACGATGGCGACCTTGCCCGCAAGGTCAAAGGCGTTCAGTACCATATGCACCTCTGTATGCTGATTTCATGCGTCAAATAACGCCGTTGAGATAAGCATAGAGGGCGAAAGAGGAAAAAACAATTAAAAATGAAACGGTGTTTTATTTTTGTGATGATAGGATGATACCGCTATCCCATCATCACAGACAGGATTAGCCGAGCAGGTCGCCCGGCGTGAGGGACTCAAGCGTAGCAAGCTTCACGTCAGCCAGCACGAAGCGCGGGTCGCGGCTGTTTTCTGCTTCCGGTACCACGATAGACCGCATCCGCGCTGCTTTGCTGGCAATCATGCCGTTGACCGAGTCTTCCAGCGCCACGCAGTTCATTGGGCTGACGCCAAGACTGGCGGCGCAGTTCAGATACACCTGCGGATGCGGTTTGCTGAACGGCAGCATTTCGGCGGAAGCGAGGGCGTCAAACTGGTCGCGCAGTTCAAACATGGCGAGGACTTTTTCCAGCATCCGCAGCGGCGATGCTGACGCGAGGCCGATTTTTAGCCCCTGGGCTTTGCACAATGCCACCGCTTCGCGCGCGCCGGGCAGAAGCGGACGCGCTTCTTCCACCAGCTGGATGGCGCGATTGATGATCCGCGCGGTGACTTCCGCGCGATCCGGGCCTTTCCACGGCTGCTGGGCAAACCACAGGTCGACGACTAAATCGATGCGCAGGCCCAGAATATCTGGCATTTCATGGCGGCGGCTGATATCCACCCCCAGGCTTGCTATCACCTCCAGTTCGGCTTTATCCCATAGCGGCTCGGAATCAATCAGTAACCCATCCATATCAAAAATCGCGGCGTGAATCTGGCGCCTGGCTGACATAAGTCCCTCTCCTTGTAGCGTAAATAGATAACGAATCGGCACTCATGGTATATCATACCGCGCATTATTGGGCGAAATTCGCCGACGAAGGTAGACTTAGAGTGGATAGGCGTCTTAACAAGGGGAACCCATGACGTATCAACAAGCTGGACGCATTGCAGTACTTAAACGTATTTTGGGGTGGGTGGTATTTATCCCGGCGGTTATCTCGACGCTGATTTCCGTGCTGAAGTTTATGTACGAGCACAGTGAGAAAAAACCGGGCATTGACGCGGTGATGATGGACTTCGCCCATGTAATGATTGAGATGATGCGTTTTAATACGCCGTTCCTCAATTTCTTCTGGTACAACTCGCCGCTGCCGGACTTTAAGCACGGTATGAACATTGGCTTCTGGATTATCTATATTCTGGTGTTTGTCGGCATGGCGCTGCAGGCGTCCGGGGCGCGGATGGGGCGCCAGGCTAAATTTCTGCGAGAAGGCGTGGAGGATCAGCTGATTCTGGAGCAGGCAAAAGGGGCTGAAGGGCTGACGCGCGAGCAAATCTCCGAACGTGTGGTGGTGCCGCGTCATACCATCCTGGTGCAGTATTTTCCGCTTTACGTTTTGCCGGTGGTCATTATTGTACTGGGCTACTTCTTCTTCTCTTTACTCGGTTTTCTGTAAACGACCGGCCCGGTTGTGCCGGGCCGGCTGCATTACAGGGCGGGCAGGGCGCGAGGCTTGCCCTGATTATCTACCGCGACGTAGATAAACAGCGCTTCGGTCGCTTTATAGCGCTGGCCGATAGGCTCAGACGACACTTTCTTGACCCACACTTCCATATTAATGGTTATCGACGTATTGCCGCGCTTCACGCAGTTGGCGTAGCAGCATACGACATCGCCAACTGCCACCGGGCGTAAAAAGGTCATGCCGTCGACGCGGACGGTCACGACGCGGCCGTGGGCAATCTCTTTGGCCATAATGGCGCCGCCAATATCCATTTGCGACATCAGCCAGCCGCCGAAAATATCGCCGTTAGCGTTGGTGTCCGCCGGCATCGCCAGGGTGCGTAAAACCAATTCGCCCTTCGGCGCAAGATCTGTTGTTGTCATTCTATACTCTGTACTAGTCAAAGATGATCAGGCGCGATGCTACTATGAAAAGGACGCTGAGAAAATAGGGAATACGCCCGCGATAGCGGGCATGAGGGGTCAGAACGAGATCGTGACGCCAGCGTAATAGGCGCGACCCGGTTCGTTGTAGGTCGAAGCGCCTTCGTTTTCACGATAAATTTGCTTATCGAACAGGTTGCTAATCCCGGCGTTTAGGCGCAGGTCTTTCATTAGCTGATAGTTGCCGCCGATACCCACCACGGAATAGGAACCGACTTTATTGGTGGCCAGCACCCCATTTTCATTACGAATTTCCGCGTATTCGCGCGGTTTCTGCCGACTGTACAGGGTCCAGTTGACGTTCGCCGAAAACTTGCTGGTTACCTGCCAGTCAAGTAGGGTATTGATGGTGTATTTCGGAATAACGGACAACGGGTTTCCGGTATCTTTGTTTTCCGATTTGATCATATAAGTGGCATTGGTGCGCCAGCTGAGCGTATCGGCAATGACCGGAACCAGCAGCGTGCCTTCAAGACCTTCGACGACCGCTTTCCCGCCGTTCTCCCACTGCAGGATATTCGCCCCGGTAGCGGTATTACCCAGTATCTCGGTGCCCGAGACGATCTTGTTTTTGTAGTCGTTGCGGAACCAGGTGACGCCGGCGTTATAACCGTTCAGGTTAAACTCAAGGCCAATCTCCTTATTGATGCTGATTTCCGGATCGAGGTCCGGGTTTCCCAAAAGATAGCAGTTGCCATCGGCAATACTTATCGGGCAGCCGTTGCCCCGCGTAGAAAGCAGATACCCCTCGCTGGACTGATACAGGTTCGGCGCCTTAAATACCCGGGCAATACCTGCTTTGACCTTAAACATATCCCCCAGATCCTGCGACAGGTTCAGGCTCGGGCTCCAGTTGCTGCCGAAGTCGTTATGATAGTCGAAACGTAGACCCAGGATAATATTGGTGCCCGGCGTCGCTTCAATATTGTCTTCGAGATAGATACCGGTCAGGGTGGCGCTGTTTTTAGGGCTGCGTTGTGAAGGATCGCCGGAAACCCCGGGGAGCGCATCCGTGGTGGTGGTGGCCTGCATCGACGCCGGATCGTTCAGCTCATCGTGATTCCACTCCATGCCCAGAGTGAGGGTCTGTTCAGCGAGCCAGTTGAAGGGGAGATTCACCTCTGCGGTTGAGCGCCATGACTCCAGGCGGCTGGTGTCATAGACATCGCTGTTGATCATCCCTTCAACGCGGCCGGTGGTGCCCTCCTGCAGGCGAGTATTGTTGGTTTTTTCGTAGTAGACGCCCGCCTTTGACTGGCCCCAGTCCCATATCCCGTTATAGGTCAGCCCCCAGGTCTGTCGATACATCCTGTTTGTTTCCTGACCGTAGAGGGTATCTACCAGGCCATTGGGGCTCATATTACTGTTGCTATACTGGGTATCGCCGGCATAGATATTGCCCTGCCGACTATAGGCGTAGCTAAAATCGATAATCTGTTGCGGCGTGACTTTCCATGACAGCAGGGCGTTAATATCTTTGTTGCGCACACCTTCACGGCCCGCGGCATAAGATCCATTTTGCGCGCGGTTAATATCCCAGGCGTCGGGTTCGGTTTTGTTAATGTTACCGTATAAACGCATGGTCAGGGCGTCCCCGGCCAGCGGTCCGTTAAGGTTGAAATTAGCCCGGTTAGTGGAGCCTTCTTTGTTATTTTCCGGCTGATTGGTATAAAGCGAAAGCGAGCCGTGCCAGTCGTTGGTGGGGCGTTTGGTGATGATATTGACCACCCCGCCCGCGGCGCCTGAGCCGTAGCGCGCTGCGGCAGGGCCGCGGAGAACTTCAATGCGTTCCACCATTTCCGGCGGCACCCAATTGCTGTCGCCGCGGGTATCTCGTTCGCCGCGCCAGCTATAGCGCACAGAATTGCGGGAAGTGACGGGCACGCCATCAATAAGGATCAGCGTGTTTTCCGGCCCCATACCGCGAATATCTATTTGACGATTGTTGCCGCGGCTGCCGCTGGCGCTGTTGCCGGTCAGGTTTACGCCGGGCATTTTACGGATGATTTCTGAGAGATCGTTAACCGGGGGAGCTTTAGCAATATCTTCCGCGGTGATGACCGAGACGCCCGGCTGCTGCTTCAGCGCCTCTTCGGCGGTTCCCCGTACCACCATGGTTTCGGTATCCTGCTCCACTTCTTCGGCAAAGCCAGCCGGACTGAACAAGCCTGCTATGGCCAGTGCCAGAGGAGTGGTTATGTGCTGTTTCTGCGGTCTCATGATAAATATCCCTATAAAATCGGGTTAAATTGAGATCGAGAATATCAATGATAATAATTATCATTACAATAACAGTGCGTTAATCTCCACAAAATCCTCACAATTGCCGCAACTTTCCGTGATCCGGTAGATATCATGAAGAAAACGGTTTTTTAATCCTGTTCAGAGAGCATAACAGTGGAGCAAGGGCGAGACGGCACGCAAAGCTGCGTGCCGGGAGAATGGCAGCTTAGTGGTTGTCATCCTGTGGCATATGGCGATAGATATAAACGCCGCTCAGCAGAGTGAAGACCAGCGTCAGCGCGGTCAGGCCGAAGACCTTGAAGTTGACCCAGATATTCTGTGGCAGCCAGAAAGCGATGTAGATATTGGCCAGTCCGCAAAGAATAAAAAATACCGCCCAGGCCAGATTGAGGCGCGACCACACCTGCTGCGGTAGCGTCAGCTCTTTCCCCAGCATGCGCTGGATCAGCGGCTTCTTCATCACCCACTGGCTAAACAGCAGCGCGCTGGCGAACAGCACGTAGATAACCGTTACCTTCCATTTAATAAACTCGTCGTTATGGAAGAAGATAGTCAATCCGCCGAACACGGCGACCAGCACGAAGGTAATGAGCGCCATTTTTTCGACTTTGCGATAGCGTACCCAGCTGTAGATCAGCACGATGGCGGTGGCGATAATCAGCGCGGTTGTCGCGGCGTAAATATCATATAGCTTGTAGAATGCGAAGAAGACTACCAGCGGTAAAAAATCCAGAAACTGCTTCATACATCGATTCCGTCGTTCAGATCGGGGCAGAAATAGCCCGCCCCGGATTAAGTTAGTTGCGAATAAGCATATACAAGCGGAATAAATAGATCAGCAACAATGCAGAGATCAGATTACTGAGGGTATTTATTACCACCGCGCCAACGTTCGGCGTCAGGACCGCGAAGCTGGATGCAAACAGCAGCAGCAGCGTTTTCGCCAGCAGCCAGCCGATAATCGCCGGCGCCACCAGACGCACGTTGGCCCAGGCCAGACGCATACTGCCACGCATGGCGCTGAAGATGCCGATTTTATCCTGCACCAGCATAACCGGTGCGAAAGAGAGCACGATAGCCAGCAGGACGCCAGGCACCACCACCAGCATCATCCCCATCTGCACGATAAACGTCGTCAGCAGGATCAGCAGCAGCAGCTTTGGCAGCACCGGCGCGGAAGCGCCGATCGCGCGCAGGGCGCTGACCCGCTGACCGGCGGAGATCATTTGAATCATGAGCAGAACGCCGCCGGCAAGGATGGCGTTGCCCACAAGACTGGAGAAAGTGGAAGCCGCGGAGGCTCGCAGCAGGATTTGCTGCTGCTCAGGCGTCATGCTCTGGACCAGTTCAAACAGCCCGCCGCTACCCGCCAGGCTATCGCCCTGGCTTAATATCGACAGCTGTTCTTCACTGGGTGAAAAGGCATGGCCAAGTACTACCGTAATGAACGCGCATAGCAGCGCAATCAGCAGGATAGTAACAAACTGATTGCGGAAAAAGTTCCCGGTGTCACGGTAGACGGACTTCGCCGTGATAGACATGCATTCTCCTTGAGTATTGCAGGTGTTAACTAGCCGGCGATTGTACCGCAAATCGCGGCGGGGTAGCAGTCTCTGCTGCTGCGCGCTAAGTATATCTTTGTAAATAGAAGAGGAAATCAGCGAAGCGCTGTTCGGAGTACCGTAAATGAAGAAACTTGATATCACACGCTTATCACTGATTGTATTGAGAAAGTGAAAATTAATCTGGATCAATAAATGTTAAATTTGCCCACTTAATGTGATCTATGTTGGATCAAGCATACCTCTTTGTATGTATATTCTTGCGCTGAATAACCATAACGAGGAAGTGGGTATGAAAAAGTTAGCAGCGGCGGTTGTTATTCTGAGCAGTCTTTCCGGCAGCAGCGTCTGGGCGCATGAAGCCGGGGAATTTTTTATTCGCGCGGGTTCGGCCACGGTCAGGCCGACCGAAGGCGCGGGCGGTACGTTAGGCAGCCTGGGGGGCTTTAACGTCAGCAACAATACGCAACTGGGTCTGACATTCACCTATATGGCAACCGATAACATCGGCGTTGAACTGTTGGCCGCTACGCCGTTCCGGCATAAAGTCGGGACCGCGGCAACCGGCAATATTGCAACCGTTCATCATTTACCGCCGACGTTAATGGCGCAGTGGTACTTTGGCGATTCGAGCAGCAAACTGCGTCCGTACATTGGCGCGGGTATCAACTACACGACCTTCTTCGACGAAAGCGTGAACGATACAGGTAAAAAAACCGGTATCTCTGACCTGAGCCTGAAAGACTCCTGGGGAGCGGCAGGGCAGGTGGGGATGGATTATCTGATTAACCGCGACTGGCTGATTAACATGTCGGTGTGGTACATGGATATCGACACCACCGCCAACTATAAGCTGGCGGGCGCGCAGCAGCACGACAGTATCCGTCTGGATCCGTGGGTGTTTATGTTCTCGGCCGGATACCGGTTCTAAAGTCCCTGATAAAGCTGGTCATCGTGACCAGCTTTATTACGCTTTCTGACGCGTGGCGGATTTCCCTAAGTATCCCCCAGGTCGGCCGCAGCAACGACTACTCATTACCCCATTTATTCAGAAATACCGCGATATCATCGATGCGCTGGCGATCGATGCCCGCTTGTACGGCCATCTCTCCCTGCGCTTCCTCGCTGATTTCTTCGTTATTCATCAGGCGAGTAATCAACAGCTGGAAATAGCGCGCCAGAGGATCGCGTTCCGACTCGCTCACGGGCTCGGCGGACTCGGTCGAATACTCATCCGCAATGTCGTAATATTTCAGAGGTACTTCTTCGTGCATAAATCGCTCCCCGGTTGACGTTGTGCCTGTTTTTTCTGCCATGAATAATACCACTCCTGCCGGGCTTTAGCTCAGGAGCGACCAGAAAAACGCATGACCAGCCCACACCAAGCGAGACGGGCGCGGAAACTCCCCGTCATCGGGGGTAATAGCGTAAAAAACGAAAATTGACTGCCCTGAACTCGTCAGCACGCCATTAATACGCATAAAACTATTACCACGGCACCCGACATCCTCGATAATCCAAATACTCTAATCCGGGGCGATTTTGTTTTTCCAGCAGCACGTTCACCAGCGAGGGGATGGTCTCTGCAATGGTAAGCGGGGCGCTCTCGCCGCCGAGGGCCGTGCGGATCCAGCCCGGTGCCATGACCACCAGCGGATGCGATACGCAGGCAGGGCGGGCGGCAAAGCTGCGCATAAACATATTCAGCGCGGCTTTACTCCCGCGGTACAACTCGCGCTGCCCGCCGGTATTATTGCTCAAACTGCCTTGCCCTGAGGACATGACGCCAATCAGTCCCTGCGGTAACACGACATCTTGCAGACTTTCTATTACCCGCATTGGCGCGAGCGCGTTGGTCAACATGACATGAATAAACTCTTCCGTCGCGATTTCGCCGATGGTTTGTGTCGGATCGCGGTTGGTGGTGCCCGCGTTGACGAATAGCATATCCAGTACGCTATCGCTAAGCGCTTCGCGCAGCGCCGCGATCCCGTCATTATCACAAATATCCAGCGCCTCAATACGAACCCGTCCAGGATATGCTCGAGCCAGATGGTGCAGCGGCGTGGTTTGCGACAGATCGCGCACGGTGCCGATGACCTGCCAGCCATGCCGCAGAAACTGTTCAGCCATGGCGTGCCCAAGCCCGCGTGAAGCGCCTGCGATCAATACTGTTTTAGTGGAAGCGGCCATTGGTATCCTCCGGCTTAAATAAATGATGGGATAAATATAGGCTGGTGCTGTAGCAGGCGGAAGGCGCAGCATTTGCAATAATAAAGTGCATCAGACGCCATATCCTGGAATGGAGAAAAGATGACCGATCCCGATTTTAATTTACTGGCTGCGCTGGATGTGCTGTTGAGCGAGAAGAGCGTTGCCGGGGCGGCAAAGCGGCTTGAGCTTAGCCCGTCGGCGATGAGCCGTACGCTGGCGCGCTTACGGCAGGTAACCGGCGACCCGCTACTGGTCAGAGCCGGGCGAAAAATGGTGCTGACTCCCCATGCGGAAAGTCTGCAGGCGCGGGCAAAAAACGTCGTCACTGAGATGCGCGCGGTGCTTAATGCTTCGCCTGCGCCGCTGAGTTTATTGACCCTTGAGAAGCGATTTACGTTACGTACCAATGAGGGATTTATAGACGTTTTTGGCCCGGCGCTGGTGAACGCTGTCGCACAAGAAGCGCCGGGTGTGACGCTGGAGTTTGCCGCGAAGTCGGAGAAAAATGCCCGATTTCTACGCGAGGGGATGGTGGACCTGGAAATTGGCGTACTTGAAAATATGGGGCCTGAGATCCGCCTGCAGGCGCTGTTTCGCGATCGCTTTGTCGCCGCACTGGCCAAAACACACCCGTTAGCCGCCTTTGCCGATCTGTCGCGAGAACAATTTGTTTCCGTAGGGCACGTCATAGCCTCCCGTCGCGGGGCGATCCGAGGGCCGGTTGATGAAGCGCTGGCGGCATGTGGAATGAGCCGCAGAATTGCCGCGGTGGTGCCTGCTTTTTCCGCCGCGCTGGCCGTTGCCCGGGATTCTGAACTTATCGCCGTTGTCCCGGCCTCCTGTCTGCGGAGCGCGGCGGGAAAAGAGATGATCGGTTTTCCTCTCCCGGTGAGCGTGCCGGAGATAACGGTGTCACAAATGTGGCATCCTCGCCAGCAGCATGAATTAGCGCATCGCTGGCTAAGGCAACTGGTGCGCAGAGTATGTCGGCAGCCATAAAAAAAGCCCGCACAAGTGCGGGCAAAAATACTGGAAGCAATGTGAGCAATGTCGTACCGAATACCTGAGTTGATTACTCAACTATTCGGTAATGAGAAAGATAATATTTCTCATTTAATATATCAACCCCAACTTTTGTGCGGAATTATTTTTTAATCGACGATAAAAATGGTGCGTTTCTGGCGGTTATCCTGAGGCCACGCCGTGGCGATCTGGGGAGCGGTGGCGATGGTAAACCCGCCCGTAACGGCAGCCTGCAGCATTTCCCCCGCAGCGGTCAGCCGCTGGGACACTGATAGGCTGCCAATACCGCTGCCCATCAGCTGCAGCGGCGCGGAGCGCAGTACCGCTCAGAGCAATATCGGCAGCGGAAAGGGCAGGTGAAAAAGCTGGAAGCCCTGGGGCTGGCGCGAAAGCAGCCCAATGCGAAAGAGCGGCGGATTAGCGAAGTGACGCTCAGCGAAGCGGGCCAGGAGATGATTACACGCATTGCGCAAGCAAGAACGCGGCTGATGAATGAGGTGCTGGCGGGGTGGACGCAAGATGATGTGCTGGCGCTATTTTGTCTATGCCGGCAGCTTGCAACAGAAATAGCCGCCCGGCGCGGGACCGGACGGCGGACTAGCTTACGCGGCTTTGGTGGCAGCCTTCAGACTTTGCGCAAAGGCTTTCAGTTCGGCGAGCATAGCCTGCGGGTCGTTCACGTTACGCTCGATGATTTTGACGATGGCAGAGCCGGAAATCGCGCCGGCTGCGCCTGCGTCAATCGCCGCGGTCACCTGCTCCGGCGCCGAGATGCCAAAACCCTGCAGCGGCGGCGCGGCGTGGTACTCGGCCAGCTTTTCAATCAGATGATGCAGCGGCAGCGCGGCGCGGTTTTCCGCACCGGTCACGCCCGCCCGCGACAGCAGGTAGGTATAACCGCGACCGTAAGAGGCGATCTGGCGCAGCAGATCGTCATCGGCATTCGGCGGGCAGATGAAAATCGGCGCGATGTTATGGCGCAACGCGGCCTGGCGGAACGGCGCGGACTCTTCCACGGGGACATCGGCGACCAGTACGGAATCGACGCCTGCGCGTTCGCACGCGGCGTAGAATTCATCAATGCCCGGACTGAAGACCAGGTTGGCGTACATCAGCAGGCCGATCGGGATGGTCGGATGCTTTTGACGAATTGCTGTCAGCATTTCAAAGCACTGGGCGGGCGTGACGCCTGCGGCAAATGCGCGCAGGGTGGCGTCCTGAATCGTCGGGCCGTCAGCCAGCGGGTCGGAGAAGGGAATGCCCAGCTCCAGCGCGTCGGCGCCCGCTTCAATCAGCGTATCGATAATTTTCAGCGACTGTTCCGGATTCGGATCGCCGAGGGTGACGAAGGGAACAAACGCGCCTTCCCGGCGAGCTTTCAGTTGTGCAAACAGCGTCTCATAACGTTCCATCAGATTTCCCCTCGCGCTTTTAAAATATCGTGTACGGTGAAGATGTCTTTATCGCCGCGGCCGGAGAGGTTAACCACCAGCAGCTGCTCTTTTTCCGGGTTTTCACGCATCATTTTCAGCGCGTGCGCCAGGGCATGGGAGGACTCCAGCGCCGGGATAATCCCCTCATGGCGGGAGAGTTCTTTAAAGGCATCCAGCGCTTCGTCATCGGTAATTGACACGTAATCGGCGCGGCCAATGCTGTTCAGATACGCATGCTGCGGCCCTACTGACGGGAAGTCCAGTCCGGCGGAGATGGAGTAGGACTCCTCAATCTGCCCCTCTTCTGTTTGCATCATCGGCGATTTCATACCGAAGTAGATACCCACCCGACCGTGCTTCAGCGGCGCGCCGTGCTCGCCGGACTCAATACCGTGACCTGCCGGCTCCACGCCAATCAGGCCAACAGCGGTTTCGTCGATAAAGTCGGCGAACATGCCGATGGCGTTCGATCCGCCGCCGACGCAGGCGATAACCGCATCCGGCAGGCGACCTTCTTTCTCGAGGATCTGCGCTTTGGTCTCTTCGCCAATCATGCGCTGGAATTCACGCACGATGGTCGGGAACGGGTGCGGACCGGCGGCGGTGCCGAGCATATAGTGGGCTTTTTCGTAGCTGCCGGACCAGTCGCGCAGGGCCTCATTGCAGGCGTCTTTCAGTGTAGAAGAACCGCTATGTACCGGGATCACTTCAGCACCCATCAGGCGCATGCGGAAAACGTTCGGCGACTGGCGTTCGATATCCTTAGCGCCCATATAGATACGGCACTTCAGGCCGAGCAGGGCGCTGGCGAGCGCAGAGGCAACGCCGTGCTGGCCGGCGCCGGTTTCGGCGATGATTTCCGTTTTACCCATCCGTTTCGCCAGCAGCGCCTGGCCGAGCACCTGGTTAGTTTTATGCGCGCCGCCGTGCAGCAGGTCTTCACGCTTGAGATACAGCGTGGTGCGGGTGCCTTCGGTAAGGTTCCGGCATTTGGTCAGCGCCGTCGGGCGACCCGCGTAGTTTTTCAGCAGGTCGGTAAATTCAGCCTGGAATGCCGGGTCTTTCTGCGCGCTGACGAACGCTTCTTCCAACTGGCGCAGGGCGGGCATCAGGATCTGCGGAACGTACATCCCGCCGAATTCGCCAAAGTAGGGGTTCAGTAAAGTACTCATTATTGCTCCTTAATATGCGCGCAGCGTTTGAAATACAGAGGACAGTTTGCTGGCATCTTTAATACCCGGCTGCGACTCTACGCCTGAATTAAAATCGAGTCCGGCACAGCCGCTTTTGGCGGCTTCCACACAGTTATCGGCACCGAGGCCGCCTGCCAGCAGAACGTTCCGCAGGTCCTGACCTTGCAGCAGCGACCAGTCGAAACGCTGGCCGGTGCCGCCTTGACCATTGTCGAAAATATATTTATCGACGTGATGCAGATTGCGCTGTGGTAGGGTTTCGCCGACGCTGAGGGCCTTCCAGATTTGCACCGTTGCCGGAAGTTCGGCGCGCAGGGTATCAATATAGGCCTGGTCTTCGCTGCCGTGCAGCTGTACCGCGGCTAAGCTCAGATTTTCCACGCGGGCGACAACTTCCGCCACCGGGGTATTGCGAAACACGCCGACGTAGCTCAGTGGCGCGCTATCGATGACGGCTTTCGCCTGAGCGTCATTCACCGCTCGCGGCGACGTCGGGACAAAAATCAGGCCGCCGTAGATCGCGCCGGATTCATACGCCACCTGAGCATCCTGGGGGCGGGTCAGGCCGCAGACCTTATTCTCGCCGAGCAGCACGCGCTTCACGGCGGCGTTCAAGTCGGCGTGCTCCATCAGCGCTGAGCCAATCAGGAAACCATTGGCGAAGTGGCTTAGTTCACGCACTTCTGCATAGGTATGGATACCGGACTCGCTGATCACCGTGACCTCATGACCGAGCTTAGGCGCCAGGGTGCGGGTACGGTTGAGATCAATCGACATATCGCGCAGATCGCGGTTGTTGATGCCGACCACTTTCGCCTTCAGCGCAATCGCGCGCTCCAGCTCCTCTTCATTGCTCACTTCGGTCAGCACGCCCATGTTCAGGCTATGCGCAACGGCAGAGAGCTGGCGATACTGCTCATCATCCAGCACTGAAAGCATCAGCAGACAGGCGTCGGCCTGGTAGTAGCGCGCCAGGTAAATCTGGTAAGGATCGATGGTGAAGTCCTTACACAAAATCGGCTGCGGCGCGACCTTGCTGACGATCGGCAGAAAGTCGAAGCTGCCCTGGAAATATTTCTCATCGCAAAGCACCGAGATAGCCGAGGCGTAGTGCTTGTAGACGCCGGCGATGGCCGCCGGGTCAAAATCATCGCGAATCAGCCCCTTTGATGGCGAGGCTTTTTTGCACTCGAGAATAAACGCGGTGCGGGTTCCGGCGAGGGCGTCATAAAAATTGCGCTGCGTCGGTACCACTTCATTTTGAAAACTGGCTAACGGTTGTTGTTGTTTGCGGGCTTCTACCCAAATCGCTTTGTCGGCCACGATTTTTGCTAAAACGGTCTGCATTATTTACCCTCTTGCCGCTAATGCGGTCACTCTGTCATAGGCCGCTCCGCTGTGCAGCACATCGATGACCTGCTGCGCGTTGGCCTTCAGATCTTCGTATCCATGTAAACGCATCAACATGGCGACGTTGGCGGCAACGGCGGCTTCGTGAGCGGCCTCGCCTTTACCTTGTAGCAAGCGCGTAAGAATGTCACGGTTTTCTTCCGGCGTGCCGCCTGCCAGCTGCTCCTGATGGTAAGGCGTCAGGCCAAAGTCGGCGGCGGTCAGCTGGTAGCTCTTGATTTCGCCATGGTTCAGTTCCGCGACCACCGTCGGCGCGTGCAGCGATACTTCATCCATACCGCCGCTATGCACCACCGCGGCGCGCTGGTAGCCCAGCACGCGCAGGGTTTCCGCAATCGGCAGCACCAGTTCAGGGCTATAAACGCCAATCAGCGCCAGAGGAGGGTGGGCCGGGTTGATCAACGGCCCAAGCACGTTAAACAGGGTGCGGGTTTTGAGCTGCTGACGGACCGGCATCGCGTGACGGAAACCGGTATGATACTTCGGGGCGAACAGGAAGCAAACGCCCAGTTCATCCAGCGCCTGGCGAGATTTATCGGCATTCATATCGAGGTTGATACCGAATGCCGCCAGTAGGTCGGACGATCCTGATTTACTCGATACGCTGCGGTTGCCGTGCTTCGCGACCTTCAGGCCGCAGGCGGCGGCAACGAAGGCGCTGGCGGTCGAAATATTGATACTGTTGCTGCCGTCGCCGCCGGTACCAACGATGTCGGCAAAAGGGTAGTCCGGGCGCGGGAACGGCGCGGCGTTTTCCAGCAGCGCGGTGGCGGCGCCAGCGATTTCCTGCGGATGCTCACCGCGCACCTTCATGCTCACCAGCGCGGCGGCCAACTGCTCGGGTTTGACTTCACCGCGCACCACCGCAGAGAACAGCTGATGGCTCTCCTGCTGGCTCAGGGTTTCGGCCTGGTACAGTTTTTCCAGAATCGGCTGGAGGGTGTTGGTCTGCTCCAGCTTCTGCAGCGCCCAGGCCAGGGTTTGCTCCAGCAGGCGTGCCCCCTGGGTGGTCAGAATTGACTCAGGGTGGAACTGGAAGCCGCAGACGCGATCCGCGTCGTGACGCACCGCCATCACCATTCCGTTGAAGTGGGCGTTGATGGTGAGTCCTGCCGGGATATTGCTGCCCACCAGCGAGTGATAGCGGGCCACCGGCAGCGGGTTGCTCAGACCGGCAAACATCGCCTGTCCGTCATGTTCAATACTGGAAGCCTTACCGTGGAGGATTTCGCCGGCCTGGCCGACGTAGCCGCCGTAGGCTTCGACAATCGCCTGGTGGCCGAGGCAGATACCGATAATCGGCAACTTGCCGCGCATGCGGGTTAGCAGCTCTGGCATACAGCCGGCTTCGCTCGGCGTCCCCGGACCGGGAGAGAGCATCAGTACCGGGTTTTTCATCGTGCCGATGCGCTCAATCAGCGCCTGCGCCGGGACGGAGTTGCGGTAAATCACCACGTTATGGCCGTTCGAGCGCAGCTGGTCTGCCAGGTTATAGGTAAAAGAATCGATATTATCGAGCAGCAGAATGTCGGCCATTAGAAAATCTCCTTCGCGTGGTGGGCCTGGGCGATAGCGCGCAGCACCGCGCGAGCTTTATTACGGGTTTCATCCGCTTCTGACTGGGGAACAGAGTCGAGCACGATACCGGCGCCGGCCTGGACGGTGGCGACGCCATCCTGCACGTAGGCGGAACGGATAACGATGCAGGTATCGAGGTCGCCGTGGGCGGTAAAGTAGCCCACCGCGCCGCCGTAGCTGCCGCGGCGTTTGCCTTCAGCGGCGGCGATAAGCTGCATGGCGCGCACTTTCGGCGCCCCGCTGAGGGTGCCCATATTCATACAGGCGCGGTAGGCATGCAGAACGTCAAGATCGCGGCGCAGCTCGCCAACCACGCGGGAGACGAGGTGCATCACAAAGGAGTAGCGGTCGACTTTGGTCAGGTCGGCGACGTAGCGGCTACCCGGCGTACAGATGCGCGCGAGGTCGTTACGCGCAAGATCGACCAGCATCAGATGCTCGGAGAGCTCTTTATGGTCGGTGCGCATCTCCAGCTCAATGCGGCTGTCGAGATCGCGATCCAGCGAACCGTCGGCGCGACGGCCGCGCGGGCGGGTACCGGCGATCGGGTAGATTTCAATCTGGCGATTGGTGGCGTCATACTTGAGAGAGCTCTCCGGAGAAGCGCCGAACAGGGTGAAATCGTTGTCCTGCATAAAGAACATGTACGGGCTCGGATTGCTTTTTTTCAGCACATCATAAGCGGCGAGCGGCGACGGGCAGGGCAGCGAGAAGCGGCGCGACGGCACGACCTGAAAAATCTCGCCCGCGCGGATGGCGCGCTGCATTTTACGCACCACTGCGCCGTACTCTTCGTCGCTCTGGTCGCAGTCGCAGCGCATCTCGGCAACCGTAGTCACCGGCAGCGGCAGCGGCGGCTCGTTCAGCTGCTGACGAAGCTGAGCGATCCGCTCAAGCAGACGCTGCTTTTCGCTTTCCAACGGCGTAAACAGGCTCGCCTGGATACGGGTGTTTTTGGTCTGATGGTCGATAACCAGCAGCGTTTCCGCGAGATAGAAGCAGTAATCCGGGCAGGCGGTGTCGTTTTCCAGCGATGGCAGGTCTTCAAAACCGGCGACCAGGTCATAGGCGAACAGGCCGCCGAAGAACATGGCCTCGCGCTCGTCCTGCGGAACGGTAACCAGCTCCTGCAGCAGGCGAAAAGCATCGAAGACCGAGAGTGAACATAAGCGGGCATCTTCATCTAACAGCGCGCTGACCGGCGGGAAGGTTAATACCCGGCTATTTGGCTGACGCTGATTATTGATGCCAGCGGGCAGGGCGCTATCCAACAGTTCCAGCAGCGCCGTACCGTTGGCGGACAATGAGTGAATAGTGACAGTGTCACCAAGTGCGGTAATGCGCAGGGCGCTGTCCACCAGCAGCAGGCTCTTTAAATCATCCTTGCTGTCGATATCAGCGGATTCCAGCAGTAGGGTGGCTGGACGCGCGCCGCAGATCTGGTGGAACAATGCCGTGGGGTTTTCCCGATAGATGGCGTCGCTGGTGAGAAGCTCGAGTGCCGGTTTTGATGTTTGCATTATTGTTGTCGCCTGTTCGCTATAATAATTTGTCCAATAAAAAGCCCGCTCATTGGCGGGCCGGGTATCTGTATGCTGAGTGCAAAACGCGATCACGCCGCCCGATAACAGGAGGTGCGCCACCAGCCGTGCAGAGTGATAAATTGCGTTTTCATCGTTAATACCCCTTCATGTGAACTTGCGTACTAGTTAACTAGTCCGGGAGATTAAAGTCAACCCCTGTTTGCAGATTTTCTCTCTGAGTCGGTATGATGATGCGCTTATTGATATCCTGAATCACTTAAGCTGCAGAATCACAGTCAATCTGCCTGTGACTTAAGGTATGACGGGTACAGGTTCATGTCCAGCAGGAGTCATCTTGAGCAACACCAATTACGCAGTGATTTACGACCTGCACAGCCATACTATCGCCTCTGACGGGCGTCTGACTCCAGAAGAACTTGTCCATCGCGCCCACCAGATGCGCGTCGGCACCCTGGCGATTACCGACCACGATACCGTGGCGGCAATTCCCGCGGCTCAGGCTGAAATTGAACGCGCCGGCTTACCGCTGGCGCTGATTACCGGGGTGGAAATTTCCACATTGTGGGAAAATCATGAAATTCACATTGTCGGGCTGAATATCGATATCGGCCATCCGGCGATGACCGCGCTGCTTGATGAACAGAAAGCGCGTCGCCAGATGCGGGGCCAGCAGATTGCCGAGCGGCTGGAAAAAGCGCGGATCCCCGGGGCCTGGGAAGGGGCGCTGAAGCTGGCGGACGGCGGTGCAGTGACGCGCGGCCATTTTGCCCGTTTTCTGGTGGAGGCCGGCTATGCCAACAACATGGCTGACGTTTTTAAGAAGTATCTGGCGCGCGGGAAAACCGGTTACGTTCCGCCTCAGTGGTGTACAATAAAACAAGCGATTGATGTCATTCATCATTCTGGCGGTAAGGCGGTCATTGCCCATCCCGGGCGCTATGACCTTTCCGCCAAGTGGTTGAAACGTCTGTTGGCCCACTTTAGCGAACAGGGCGGGGATGCGATGGAGGTGGCGCAATGTCAACAGGCGCCGCACGAGCGTGCTCAGCTTGCCGCTTACGCCGTGCAGTATGGCCTGGATGCCTCGCAGGGGTCTGATTTTCATCAGCCCTGTCCGTGGATCGAACTGGGCCGTAAACTTTGGCTGCCCGCGGGCGTAGAAGGGATCTGGCGCAGTTGGGAAGTGGCCGTAGAACAAAATTGAGAGGGAAATATGAGCCAGTTTTTTTATATCCATCCGGAAAACCCGCAGGCGCGGTTAATTAACCAGGCGGTGGACATTGTGCGTAAAGGCGGGGTCATCGTCTATCCGACCGACTCCGGTTATGCCTTAGGCTGTAAAATTGAAGATAAAGGCGCGATGGAACGGATTTGCCGGATCCGTAATTTGCCAAACGGTCACAACTTTACTCTGATGTGCCGCGATTTGTCCGAGCTATCGACCTATTCATTCGTCGATAACGTGGCCTTTCGTCTGATTAAAAACAATACGCCGGGTAACTACACCTTCATCCTCAAGGGCACCAAAGAAGTCCCGCGCCGCCTGTTGCAGGAGAAGCGTAAGACTATCGGGATGCGCGTGCCGTCCAACCCGATTGCGCAGATGCTGCTGGAAACATTGGGTGAGCCAATGCTTTCCACTTCCTTGATGCTGCCAGGTAGCGACTTTACCGAATCCGATCCGGAAGAGATCAAAGATCGTCTGGAGAAGCAGGTGGACCTGATTATTCACGGCGGCTATCTGGGCCAGCAGCCGACCACGGTTATCGATCTTACCGAAGACGCGCCGGTCGTAGTGCGTGAAGGTGTCGGGGACGTGACGCCGTTCCTGTAATGACGCCTGTTTCCATGGAAGGAATCGTCATGTAATGAATGCCCGCTCGCCGCTTTTATTTGCCGCCGTTCAACGCGGCGCAATGCCGCGCGCCTTTTCATGGTTCATCCTCTGCAAAAGACCCTATTGTGCTACCTGGCTTCCATCAGCGCGCCATGCGCCCGGACGGAGGTGCGCGGTAAGTTGTGCTATGCTCGTAACGCAAAGAAGCATTCATCTTAAAGTTCGTGTACCATGTTCGCCCACGCGAGAAGGCGTGTCTCTGTTATGTCTGCTGTTGCAACATAGATAACGGCACGCGCTGATGCAAAAAAATTTTACAGAACAGGGTGTTAGGTTTCATTTTGCCTCACGTCCTGTTTTTCGAAGTATACCAGACGCCTGGGAAGGCCATAAATCTACATAATAAATCAAGTCGTTAGCGTTAACTCTATGAAATGTATAACAAAAGGGTCAACGCAATGGGTAACAGAGTGGACAACAAAGCCCCGAAATTCACTACCAAACGCGGCAACACCTACTACATCAATTTTCGTCTCCCTGACGGGACTTTCTTTCGCCGTAGTTTAGGCACAGATTCACTAAGAGCGGTTGAAGTGACTATGAGCCGCCTAAGCCCTTACATTCCCCTTGTTCAAAATGGCTCGCTGTCTGTCGAGCAATTCAAAATGCATATCGACGGTTTCAGAGAAGCCACCCAGCGCGATTTTGATACCTATCTGTTGGATTGGTTGAGAATGGGGGTTGAGGAGGCTAAGCGGATGCCCGAACTCGGACGAATACAGCGGCAGATCGATTCTCAGTCTACCATCTCACCTGCTGCTACAGTCACAGAGGCAAAAGGCCGTGCCGATATACATTTGAATCGTGTCTATAACGGTGATGACTCTACCGCTCGCATGATGCTTGCAGCCCTTCACCAAAAGAAGGTTGCTTTCAGTCAAAAGGATTTAGATCAGGCCTATGAGGTGGCAGGGCAGATAGACATGCATCAAGCAATGCTGAATCAGGCTTATGAAGCGTTTTATTCTGGCGATATTGTCCGTTACCGCTCTCTTGTTGAATCCATGCAATCTCAGTTAGCTGATACCGAAAAACTGAAGAAACCAGCAAGTAAACAGGCTGTAGCAACTGTTGATGCTCCAGACGATGACAATACGCCGTTACTATCGGAAGCCTGGAAACTGTTTGTAGCGGAGAAGGGGAAAAACTGGGCTATCACCATAGCTCGGGAGAATAATCGCTTCTATGAAGTGCTGACGCATGTTTTAGGGGATATTCCTGTGGGGAGTATCACCAAACAGCACATACGCCAAACTCTTGCAGTGATTGAGAACCTGCCACGCCGAAACGTGAAACCCTACTCAGAGATGACGTTAGAGGAGTGCATAGACTTTGATGTTCCTGAAGACGATTTGATCAGTAGTGCCAACGTCAAAAAACACCTCAAGATTTATTCCTCATTTTTCAAAGTGTTCCTTAAAGATGAGAAAGATATCTTAGAAAAATCACCTACTGAGGGGATCAAGTATGAGGTGACGGAGAACAAGGGGGGCCATTACTCGCGGCCTGAGATGCAACGGCTCATAGAACGGTTATCTACGTTTACCGATTGGCGTAAAGACTACTTCCTTACTTTAATTTACACCGGTGCTCGCCGGGGTGAGATGGCGGCTATACGCAAGGAGCACATACGCAAGGATGAGGAGACGGGGCGTTACTACATCTTCATTGCGGACGGTAAAACGGAACACGCACAGAGACAAATCCCAATCAGTAAAAGTATTGAGGCGCTGTTGTTAGCTCGAATTAAGCCCCTTAAAGATGGTGATCTTGTGTTTAACGACTTGCCAACCTACGAATATACCGCTATTCAATGGCGTAGTTTAATGGATGATTGCAATGTTCCGAAATACAACGAATTTGGGCAGAAGAGGGTGATCCATGCATGCCGCCATACCTTTATCTCTGAGGCCATAGCGAAAACGGGTAACGCTGCGCTCGTTCAATTTGTAGTAGGGCATAGTCGAACGCAATCACTAGGCATAACGGCACGATATGCGCACAGGCCAGCGCTCAGTGAACTGCTAACAGTGGTAGATTGCGTTAGTTGGGGATAGGGCTATTCTGGTGTTGATAATGGGCATTAGGTGGATAGAGGAAGACTAAATGGCAGAAGATAAAGAATTACAGGTTCGTTACACCCGAGGCGGTGAACACTTCGAAAAGACATTTGCATGGGATGGCTGTGATCCTGTTGGAAGTACATTAGGTTGTATAGTTGAAGAACATAATCTGGCGAATTTAATCTCAGGTGAGGAAAGGGCTGAATTCGGTGGGATTAGAAACCTTCATAAACCAATAAACCTTCTCGAACACGGTATTGATGATGTGTTCTTCTATGATGAGGAAATCAATAAGTGGCAAGAAATCTCCACTGATTGGCTTACGGATGCTTAAGCGAAAGTTGCTGTTACAGCCTGCGTTAAATGGGAACTATCTGATTGACGCATGCTTAAAAAGCAAATTGACCTGGTTGTAGGTGTTGGATACGATAAAAGAAACACATCTACATAGGTGCAGTAAAATGGCTGGTAAGATATGCCCAAGTTGTGGTGAACAGACCTTCTTTCAAACCCCCACAGGTAGAAAATGCTCTCAATGCAATTTCACAATGACGCTTCCTGCTAATGATGGCAAGGGTGGACAGGGAAAACGGTGCTCAAATTGTGGGGAGAATAAAGTTTTTAATGGGACATGTCGCGGCTGTGGTGCTAAATACTCTTCCTAGGAGCATGTATGGGAATTTGGGATAAAGCTTTAAAACTTGCAAAAAATGCCGGGACAGTTGTTGCAAATGAAATAGAAAAATCAGCAAATGAAACAAGAGAGTTAAGGGATAATTACGAAATTTTATCTGATGACGAGTTGGTCAGGATTGTTCAAAGTGATGGTTTCTTAGGCAAGTCCACGAAAGAGAAGGGGGTAGCCTATGGAATTTTGAGAAAACGTGGTTATACAGACGAAGCAATAAAGAAAAACAAAAGCTCAACGTAATAGTTTGAATACTATTGATTTAATGTTTTGGCTGGATTAGCTGCACCACCAGGGCCATTGGCTGTCATGGCCCTTCTTACTGAAACTCAATCATCTGTGTCAAAGGTTTTGGCATAAGGGCAGGAGCCTTTAGTGATGTATGTGAATGTGTAGTTACTGTTCTCATAGATGCATAGCGTTTTCCCGTTCTCCGTTTGCTCCTCCTGTGGATTGGTTAGGGTAATCTGTCCGGCATTCGCCAGGGCTGGCAATAGCGCCAGCGTTAGCACAATCAAAGATTTCATGAGCGGCTTCCTCTCTTGATTCCCGTTGAATATTTCGTTCTCAATGCATCTACTTTGGCCTGTGTGATGCCCAAATATGCTCGTGTATGCTCAGTGGAGCGATGGCCCAACATCTTGCTAATCACCTCTAAATCCTCGCCTTTCGAATGCGCTATGGTCGCCACGGTCTTACGTGAACTGTGCATGGCGATCACTGCGTCCGGTGGAAGGAGCTTACGAGCCTTCAGCTTATCAACTGCATACTGAATCTCTGCATGGATTTTAGAACGGCTCACCGGCTTACCCTTGCTACGGTTACTGTCATTCTGGAATACATACACGTTATCCCCGCGCTCGTTATAGCGAGCCTGTAATACGTCTCTTGCTGTCTCCGTCAATTCCACTTCTACCGCTTCCTTTGTCTTGTCCTGTGTAATGCGCAGCACATGGCTACCAATATCCAGCTCATCCCAGCGCCATTCCCGCATATCCACACCCCGGAGTTGTGTTTCAACTCCCAGCAGGAACAGATCCGCCACTGTCTGGCTCTTCTTCGCGATTTCCTCTACTACCATCTGCACCTGTTCGGCGCTCTCTAGTCCGTCTGTGCGCCGTGCACCTTTGCTTATCGCCATTTCTCTTACCTCCTAATCCTGTTTCGTTGAAAAATAATATTAATCAAAAACAGTAGGATAGCAAGATCATTTTTAACTTATTTACGAAAATGTCTTATTGGAATGATTATCGAGGGATTAAAAGGGGATTAATTCGTATTAAATGCGATTAAATGCGATTTATTCTCATTTGGCTAGGCGCGGTTGCGTGAGTAGCTTAACGCCGTTTCAAGCCGCCGCCACTTTGAAAATTTAGGGAGTTTAAAATATCAAGTCATTGATTTTATTAAATAAATTTATTATTGCAATCTCTTATCACATATTGATTTGCATGTCAAGATATTTATTTTTCATGAGCGATTTGGCACCGGAAATGGCCAATTAAATCGACAATAAATCGAGGTAAATCGATATTGCTCTATAAACAGCAGGTTACATAGGACAGATAACCTAAATGTCCTATTGAATAGACGTTTAGATGGCTAAATGAATGAATTGATGAAAATGAGAATAATTATCAAGTAAATGTTAACAGATTGCACTGCTTTGGTACATTTGTATGACAAATAACATTCTCTTTTGAACGAGAGTTCAACAAATAAATAAATCTTGCATTTGACCAAAAGTAGTTTGCCATGACAAATAGCTCTGTAAGCCGCATGGCGCAAGGCTTTATGCAAAGTGCATTATAGCCACTTTTCATCATTGCCTCAGTTTGCTGTGCCTATCCCGTTCTATTAATAGTTGATTTATTGTGCGTTTTCTGGTCTATTTGTGCCATATTTACGGGGAATAGTGGCACATTTAAAATGGCAGAGCAGGGGATAGATTTAAGTCGATATTTAAGGCATGGAAGCGTAGTTGGAAACGGATCAGACGACTGGCAAACGCCGAAAGCTATATTTGAGGCTTTAAATAAACGTTTTCAGTTCACGAGAGATGCAGCAGCTACGAAACAAAACAGCCATTGTAAACTATATTGGACTGCACAGGATGACGCTTTATTGATGGACTGGAGCACGGAGAAATCATTATTTATAAATCCGCCTTATTCTATGGTCGAAAGCTTCCTCGCTAAAGCCCATGAGCCGGAGACAGCGGTATTTTTAATTCCATTCAGACCGCAGACGGGATTCTTCCTCCGTTATGTGTGGGCCTCACAGCATTTGCACGAGATGATGATTATTCATCGAGGGATACGTTTTATTCACCCTGATAGGGCGGAGTCGGTACGTAGCCCAATGCCTTGCTGCATACTGGTGTATAAGCGAGAGAGGAGAGAACGGGATTTATTAATCACCGTCAACTGTGCTGATACGCTGCAAACCCTTCATGTGGTGGCGGGGCAGAGGCCAGGCCATCCCCTGCGGCATAGCTATAGCGTGAGGGATCGAGTGATACAGGATCACCAGAGAGGTGCAACCGTTGCTGAATTGGTGGATAAATACGAGGTATCCCGGCGGAGCGTTTACCGATGGGTGAATAAGGGATAGCAACTATGGCTATAACAGAATTCTGTTATAGCTATAACAACTTTCTGTTATAGGGTATAACACCCCTATCAATCCTGACAGGGGACATTTCCGGCTCTTCATGCAGTGAGCCGATTATTGCAGCATAGCTGCATTGCACAGACACATTTGGAAGGTATCAAAATTATGTAAAGGGGCTTATCATTAAAATGATACCTTTTTACCTTCCATAATGTAAGGCGAACAATGAGCCAGCTTTCAGCAGGCGAATTTGCATGAAAGTAACGTTTTGGTACTTTCAGTGTGTAGTGAAAGAGTGACTCTAGTACCAATCAAACAACGAAAGTAACGTTTTGTTACTCGAGATTCTATTGAAAGTAACGTTTTGGTACTTTTAAAGTAACGAAACGGTACACTATAAGATTAATTAATAATTAATTTAATAAGAATAATTATTAATTAACAATTAATTTAATAAGAATATCTTTATTCTTTTAAAGAAAATTAATGCTCGTGTTACTCGCCGGGAAATCTCACCTACGCTCCCCTTGTGGGGCTTACGGTTCGACCCGCTCATAACACAGCGTAGCGTTCTTACTTGTGCAAGCTGGGCTGCGTGAAACGCTGCACAATAGACTATTGCGCTGTGCGCGGAATAGTAACCATGTACCCAACTACACTACCGTGTAATCGTCTACATGCTAACTCTACCTAACTCCAATTAACCCATTAACCTAACTCCTATTAGTCGTTAGTTTCCTGTGCTAATTCTCGAAGGTAGAGCGGCTAAAGCTCACTTACCCTCGTACCTCGTGCAAGTTCACTAAGCCAACCAATCCAATCGCCTATTAACCCTCAATAACTACCGTTATTCTCGTGCTAATGTCTCTTGGGGTTGGGAATAAGTGCCAGAGGGCGCACAGGAAGCCCGCAGAGCGATTTTTATAGGGTAGGTGGTGCACTGGTAGCCTGAATGTGTCAAAACGCCTTACAGAGCGTTACAGGAGGTTTTAGGTGCATACCACAAATTCACATTGACATCAATCAGTAACTTTTGGTATAAAGAGCACGAATGGTAAAGCAAAAACATAACTAATTGAAAACGATCAATTTATTTTCTCTAGGGGGTTGACAAAAGCACTCAGTCATGATAAAGTAGTATTAGGGGCAGAGAAAACCTCTTCTCTACCTATCAACCAACAATCCAATCAATGCACTATTAGCCGACAGGCTGAATGGTGTTTTTTTATTTATAAGGAAAAAATAATGAAATGGTTTAAACCGGATGATGTTGTTAATGCGTTTAACGCAGGAACAATCACACGTTATCAAATTCGAATGAATCGTAATACAGCCCGCCGCCGTGGATACCCAGAAAGAGCCGCAGTGTTTGATGAAGCATTGCGTATTATCGACGAGGCAAAATCCACAGAAAACGACACAGAGTAATAAACAGGGCTTAGCGTCCCCAACAAGGAGAAAACACGATGAACATCAATTTCCCAACTGAAACATTCGAGGCATTGATCAACCGTGCTAATGCAGAAAACAAATCCGCTCAAGCCTTGGCTGTCGAGCTACTAAAAAATATCCTACATAATGAGGAAAATAATGAATTTAAACCAAATCAGGGAAAAGTATCAGTACACCGATAAAGACGGCGTAACGAGAGATCGCACTCTCAACATTCCCCACTATTTCAAAGAAATCCCTTTTATCTACTCACCACACCTTGAAAAAGGACGAGTGAAGTTTTCAGCTTCAATGCAAAAGCTATATTGCTACATTGCAGACTGGGAGAAGTCTGGCGGAGTTTGTTACGAGGAACAAAGCGAGCTTGCAGAAGTTTGCAGGTTATCTCGCCCAAAGACAAACGACCTGATCGAACAGATGGAATTAATTGGACTCATTACCAGAACTAAAATACCGGGCCGGAGAAATAAGGAATTACGAGCACTACCCCTTACTGATGCTCACATTACAGCACCAGAAGAGCTAGAAACGCAGCAGGAAGCCCCGCAGCAGGTTTCAGAGCCAGAAGCGAATAACGTATCAGGGGAAGAAGAGAAAGCCCCAGAGAGCGTTACAGCGCCCCCTGAGCCTTTAGTACAAGGTTATCAAATGCCAGCGCCAGCAAGCGATGAAATAACCGATGAAATAAAAATAGAAGCGGTGTGTGAACTGCTATCGAGGCCGGATAGTTTACGACAGCAGTGCAGGGGAGACTCATTTGTAAACTACGCACGCCGCGTATTGCAACGTAATCATAAAAAACTACCGTCAAGATTGGAGGAAAGGCTCGAAATGAGATTTGAAAATCTCTTTCCGCTTTTCTACTCAAGATTTGAGCTACCATTTTAAGGAGGTTACTATTTATCCAGTAATAACAATGGGGAAATACCACACACAGGATGGAAAAATTTACATCCATTCTAAAGATGGTATCTGGCGTCAGAATGTAAACTATCTCGCAGGTGTTCCCACTCAGTATAATTGCACCACCTATGAAGAACAGTTCGAGAAGATTATAAGTCATATTGAAAACGGTAAACTACGTGGTACATACGCCTCTAAGCTGCGTTATAAAATGATAGATGGCAGATTGTACAGGGAAACAAATAAAACGGCTTATAAGCCCATGTTTAACTAGCAGGAGGACTATTGATACAATATATCAAAATAAATAACACAAACCAAATACAGATCAACGATAGCGGGAAGGGCGTTTATTATGCGCTTATCTGGTTCTGGAAGGGACGAAAAACCGAGATTAGCTATGGAGAGCTTACAGATAAATCTAATGTTAGTCATAACGGGTGTCTATTCTGGATGAGAGCATTACGAAATCTGGGGGTTATTGAGATAGACGATGAATCCAGTTATCTCTCATTCACTCTCAAACGTATAGAACAAGATTCGGTAGAATTCATTTATTCAAACTACTAAAAGACAATCAGGAAAACATTTTATGATCACTATGCTTTATTGGACATTATTTATCTATATAACAGTTTACTATTCAGGGATGTTTTCCGTTAAACGGAATAATAATGAGCAGAAAAGAACGAAACGTATTAGCACGTATTGAAAGACAATCTAATATCCTCACTCCAGCTAAATCATTAGCATCGCGCAGTGCCTTTAAAGAAATATCCAGAATAGCAATGGAATGGAACAGCGTTCCCGGAGAATGGAAGACAGAGATTATCGAGAGTGAAAGTCCCCCATTATCAGAGGAAGAGCAGGAAGCATTGAATGACCTCCTATCCTCCTGTGATGGTGTTTATTTTAATCCTCGTAAACGAAAACAATATATTATGGACAGCTCAGACCTACGCCATTATCAGATTTTAGGTTTTGAGGATTATATTTCATTTTGTGGCTATCTCAGCGTTAACGGGCTAAATAACCTTGTACGAGATTTTGACGCAGTCTATTCAGATAAGGAAAGTGAATAAATGCATTTAGAAACAACACAAACTAAACGATTTGAAAAACTATTAAACTGGTGTCAGGGGCAAGTGAAAGAGATTGAGTTTATTTTAGAAAATGCCTATCTGAGCGAAGAGGAGAAGATAGCAGCGCTTGAAGAACTTCTGGATAAATGCCTCACCATGCAAACCCCGCTCATCGTATTGAGCAATAAAATCAAAACAACAATCAAACAACTAAAGGATCAATAATGAACCATTCTACTTCTTATAACACCCTACAATCTGTACTACAGACATACCACGACAACTACGCTATCCCGATGCTGAAGCTATTAAATGAAATGCAGCGTGACAGGACGCCTGAGAGCCTCCTGAAGGCGATTAAGGCGCAGGATTTAGCTCAGGCAATGTTATCTCATATTAGCGATGTGGCGAGCCGTATAGCGGCTATGGAACACTCAAGCCTTACACAGGATGAGGCTGATATGATTTCCGCTGAAATCTCTGATGCACTCCTGCTGCTATTCCAGAGCATTGACGAAACGCGAGAAATGGCGCTCGAAATGGTGCCTGACACCAGAACACGAGAAGCGTTATATAACTACTAGGAATAATCCTAATCGTTACTCCCACATAACACATTTTAAATATTCTGTCAATAAAAGCTTGACAGAATAATGTTTTAATGGTAAGATAAGGATATGGGGTTACTAAAAAGTAACATTTTATCTACCCCCTAGAATATCCTTTTTGAAATTCATTGTTGAGATGTGATTTCCTCCGTTAATGTTATTTATTGTTTCGGTAGTTCCTCCAGGAAGGCAGCAGGGAATGGTGATCCCCCTGCCGCCTCTCCTCTCAGTGTATTTGAAAAAGGAAATTTCACAGAAGGTTATTTCCCTGTGATTTTATAAACCATTATCGTATTATCTCTATAACAAATCTGTTTGTGATTTATGATAGTGGCTGGCATGTAAAATCACTCCTTTATGAGAGCCACTCCTAAGAGCTAGCATAATGGAATTCCTGTATAAGGCCGGGAGTAATGACTCGGCCTTTTTCTATATAAATGTCTATATTCATTTTTACGAGAGTAAATATAGATATTTTTATATTTATAAAAAAGGAGGCAGTAATGCTTCTAATGAATCAGCCCGAAAAACATAAAATCCAGAAAATGCAGGACGAGTTTAAAAACCTGAATCTAGAGCAGAAAACATTTATTGCTAAATCGTTAGATGTCTCTATAGATGAGGTGGATATTTTAATCACTAAATTTTCTGCTGAAACGCCCACGAATGATAAATCATCTAAAGGGCTTCAGGAACTATTGAAACAATTAGCAAAAGGAAAATAACCAATGCAATTTGGAACATTTCAAACTCTGAATGGTGATAACAGCCATGCACGATATAAAGTCATTTCGTATGCCTCGGATGCCATTCTCCAGGATAAACTTATTCGCGTAGATGCAGGAATCCCCGATTCCCTAATCGTCGGTGATTTGGTCGATAGCAACGGCAACCTTGCAACCTCAGTTGATGTGATTGAATACGTAGTGGTAGAGCCAGTGCTTGCAGGTAAAAAAGCTTTTGTAGTCGCTGACCCGCATCATGTTATTCTCGCTAAAGCGGGGATTGAATTCCGTAATCTCGATGAAACAGCGGTTTTGATTGCTCTTGCAAACAAAGGTTTTACATTTGCCGATTATGGCACTTTAGCACTACGCACCTCTTAATAGGAATATAATAATAATGGCATACACAGATATTTTTTCTGGCAATATGTATGATTTTGCCAGTCCCTTCACATTTAGTACCCAGATCAACCAAATCGTCAGTAATTTATCCTTGTTCAAGGTTGAAAATCACAATGTTAACAGCATTGCCTTAGATAAGATTACTGATATTAAAAATCTTGTAGCACCTGAAAAGATGCCCTACGCACATTCAGATTGGAATGCTGCTTCACGTCCTGAATATACCTCGGTATTGTACCAGCTCAAATATACAAACTCTCTAAACGAGGTGAGTAGTCGAGATCTTGAGCAGTATCGCCAGCGTGGTGTTATGGATCAGGGTGATCAGATTGCACTAGCTATCAGTGATTTCAGCGAGGCACAATACGCGCAGGTGAGTAACACCGTAGAGGTTGACCTGGTAGAGGCGCTGTTAGGCCTAAAAGTGGCTTCACAATACGCAGGACAGGGCGATTTGGATTTCCTCGCAGGTGGCAGCAAAACCACGTATACAATGGATATTAGCGCCAGTGCTAACGTATTCCAGCAACTAAGCGAGATTGGACGAATCCAGAATGTGAAACTGGGATCTGGGCTTGCACAGGCTAAACAGGGCGTAGTGATCCTTGCCTCTGGCAAAGCTGCCGTAGCACTGCGTTACCATCCGTCCGTGAAGGACTTCATGGTTTATACGCTGCCTCTGGAGCAGGGCGATAACTTCTACACCCGCACTAAAGGTGCAAACCCAGCTTTCGAAACCTGGACGCTAAACGGTGTCACCGTGATCGATGTAACCGGATACTCTCTGATTACTGATCGTATTGGTGTTGATTCGTTCGTGAGTATTCCGGTAATGGCTGAAAACTCAAATGCCTACGTCCTGCACAGCGGTATTGGCGTTCGTCATGCGACACAAGGCAAAGGCGCGGAACTGTATCATCAATACGTTACAGTTGATCAGCGTTGGGGATACCCCGCCGTAGCAACGGAATGTAGCTATCTCCCGATTGTGAATATTCCCGAAGCGATCATTTTCGGTAGCGTTACTGAATAATACAATAAATAAAAATATAGGCCTGACTGGGATTCCGACAACTGAGAGCGCAAATCTCCGGGATTTCTTTCAGGCTTTTTTTGTTTTCTATGGAGAAAACTATGCAAATCATTTTAAAATCACATGGTATTCATATTGCTTTAGATGCCAACAGTGCTACAGATTTAATCAAAATAAAAGCTCTGGCTGAAATGCTAGATATTAGCTATCCCGCACTGAAACAGCGCCTCTTCCGGGGGCAAAATGTTGATACAGCTATTCGAGAACTATTAGCCAAGGGAGGCGAATAATGTCGTTAGACCTCAACGTTAGTACACTGAAAAATACAGTAACCTTCGTAGTCGATAAAAACAGCATTGCTCAGGCAAAAAAAGCGGCTGATGACCTGCATAAATATTTTCAGAAAATAGCCGATCCTAAAATCCGCTTCCAGCAGCAGAAACAACGTAGACAGAAAGCACGCCAGATGGCTGATGATGCCCGATTTAATGATAAGCCTCGGAATGCTGCCGAAATGAAAGCGCAGAGGGCTGCTGAAAAACAAAAGGCGCGGGATGAGAAGGCTCGCCTACGTGAACAGGCACAGCTACAGCGCCGCCAGGAGACAGCAGAGCTAAAACTCCGTCATGCAGGGCTACAGCTAGGCGGGATTAAAGGTAAGTATGGATTAGATCCTAAGGCTCAATTTGAAGCCCTCCGCTACATCCGTCAACAAACAGAGGCTTTTGCTCAGGGACAAATTACCAGTCAGCGAATGAATGCCCTAATTCGTGAACGCATCACCCTGGAGCGCAGGGCAGCAGCAGCCGCACAGAAGGCGGCACAGGCACAGAAAACAAACTATGTTGGGGCTGCTAAAAAGCTCAAAGATCCTAACAGCAAAGAATACGGCATTGCCAGATTACAAAGCGCTGCAATGGGATTTGGCAGCATGTTTGCAGCAGGAAACCTTGCGGCACGTATTAAAAAGACAGGGGATGAACAGCTCGAACTGATCCGGATGAGCGAGCGAGTTAAAACCAACCCAAATGCTATACGCACAATGGTGGCATGGGGACAGCAGCATGGGGTTGACTCCGCTAACGTGGATAAGGCCACGGACAATATGAAAGACGTCCGTGAACGTCTCGCCATGACTGTTAACGATGCTCAGATGAAAAATGGTGAATGGAAAGGTGGAGATGGTGGTATTACAGCCATTATGAACAAATTTGGATGGAGTAAGGATCAGATTTCCAAATTCCAAGATTCACCACTCGATTTTATCCAAGCAACTGTGAACGAAGGTCAACGTAGAGGGATGAAACAGGCTCAGATTGGTACGCTGATTGAGAGCCTTGGCGATGACCTGATGCACTACACCGATATGTTCCTGAATAACGGGGCTGAATACCGTAAAACGTTACAGCAGCTTGTTGATAGCGGTCAGACGCTCAACGATGAGCAGATTAGGCAGATAATGGAGTATGGCGACCTCACTACGAAAATGGCAGCTCTCACTAATGGCCTAGACATTAATCTGTTTACCGGGTTTATGGATGGATTTGGAAAATCTGGTGATCAATTAACTGAGAATACAAAAAACCTCAATGAAAGTGCTCATCTCCTCGGAGAGGGATTAGGAAATCTGGCTACACAAGTGGCAGGTGCAACAGTGCAAATCAGTCAGAGTGTGCAGGCTATTAACGATTACCTAAAATCCAAGTTCCCTGAATGGTTTAGCGGTGATAGCAATCAGCCTGCGGCTCAGCAGTTGTATAACGGGGCTGTAGGCGGCTCAGCCGATGCTGTGGCAGCATGGATCAAATCAAACACCGGAATCGATACTCAGAGTGTTGGCCCGGCTGTTATGGACTGGTTAGGAGTGGGCCGTGGGGATGCATCCGCAGGGACAGCAGCCAACCAGTATAGCCTATCAGGGAAATCTCTCCGTGATGGCGCTATGGCTCTTCCATCAACTCCGGCACTGAGTTATCAGGTTAATCCTGTATTTAACCTAACAGTAGCCCCGGAAGTGCCTCTGACCCTGGTTAGTGATGCCTCCAGACTCAGCGATTATATTGATTTTCAGGCGAGGGCATCTGCCCGTAGTTTTGAACAATCATTAACATTGCAAATAAATAGCGGTCAATCAGCCACAGGTGGCTAAAGCAAGGGGCATTACGCCCCTTTTTCATGTCTAAAATTCGAGTTAGAGCTAAACTTGTTTAAACCTATGTACTGAACAACAAACTGGGTTACAAACTGGTGAAAAGTGCGTATAATAGCTTGCAATGAAATGTGCTAACACATTGATTTATATAGATTTATATAAAATATCCCGACGCCTGGGAAGGCGACACCTTAAGGAAGCTCAATGAGCGAGAAATTACAAAAAGTGCTGGCCCGCGCTGGCCACGGCTCCCGCCGTGAAATCGAAGCCAAAATCGAAGCTGGCCGCGTCAGCGTCGATGGCAAAATCGCCACCCTTGGCGATCGCGTTGAAATTGTCCCGGGTTTAAAAATTCGTATCGACGGTCACCTGATCTCGGTGAAAGAGTCTGCGGAACAGATTTGCCGCGTGCTGGCCTACTACAAGCCGGAGGGCGAGCTCTGCACCCGTAACGACCCGGAAGGGCGTCCGACGGTGTTCGATCGTCTGCCAAAGCTGCGCGGCGCGCGCTGGATTGCCGTTGGTCGTCTGGACGTGAATACCTGTGGCCTGCTGCTGTTTACCACCGATGGTGAACTGGCGAACCGCCTGATGCACCCGAGCCGCGAAGTGGAACGTGAATACGCAGTGCGCGTGTTTGGCCAGATAGATGATGACAAGCTGCGCCAGCTTTCTCGCGGCGTGCAGCTGGAAGACGGCCCGGCAGCGTTCAAAACCATCAAGTTTACCGGTGGCGAAGGGATTAACCAGTGGTATAACGTCACGCTGACCGAAGGACGTAACCGCGAAGTTCGCCGCCTGTGGGAAGCCGTTGGCGTACAGGTCAGCCGCCTGATCCGCGTGCGCTACGGTGATATTCTACTGCCGAAAGGCCTGCCGCGCGGCGGCTACACCGAGCTGGACCTGGCGCAAACCAACTACCTGCGCGAACTGGTTGAGCTTACGCCGGAAACTACCTCTAAGGTCGCCGTCGAAAAAGATCGCCGTCGTATGAAAGCCAATCAGATTCGCCGCGCGGTTAAGCGCCACAGCCAGGTGAGCAATAATAATAACAACCGTCGTTCCAGCAGCCGTAATAACGGTAACGGTTAATTATTCCAGTTCCGGCGGTCACCGCCGGAATTCTCCCTCCTGTGACTCCTTTCACACTTCTGCATAAAGACAAAAAACAGGAAATGCCCGGACAAATAACGCAAAGCGGCGCGCCAGGCGACGCCATATACTGAGGCCACTGATTATATTAACAGGTAGCCTAAAATGGAAACAGCAGGAAAACTTTCGGCAAGCTATGTGGTTATCGGCGTTAAAGAAAAAATAGGGTACGGTTTTGGCGATTTCGCCTCTAATTTATCCTTTGGTTTCGTTTCTCTGTTTTTACTTTTTTTCTATACCAATATTTACGGCATTAGCGCCGTACAGGCGAGCCTGATCTTTGTTATTGCCCGCGTGGTTGATGCGGCATTTAATATTCTGATTGGTTTTGCCATCGATAAAACCCACAGCCGCTACGGTAAGCTTCGACCCTGGTTGTTGTATGGTTCAATTCCGCTCGGCTTCTTAACGGTGCTCTGCTTTGTGCCTTTCGGCGGTGAGGCCAAATTCTACTTCGCACTGATTTCCTATACTATTTATTGCCTGGCCTATACGGCGGTAAATACGCCTTATTCGGCGCTGACCAACCGTTTAACCCAGCATGAAGCCTCCCGTTCATCGCTGTCGGTATACCGGTTTGTCCTGGCGATTGTTGGCTATCTCATTGTGTCCACTACCGCGGACAGGCTGATTTCCCCGTTTAGCGATAAACAGCTGGGGTACGTCTTCGCCGTCTCTTGCTTTGCGCTGCTGGCGACGTTTTTGTTCCTTGCCTGCTTCGGGATGACCAAAGAGCGCGTTGGTGAAGAAGAGGAAGAGACTCCGGCGCCGACGCTGCGGGAAATGTTGAAGGCGGTGGCAGGCAACGCGCCGCTAATTAACCTCTCGATGTTCACCGTCTTTTTTTATATTGCCTATACCGTGTGGATGGCGATCGCTATTTACTTTATCAAATATATAATTGGTAGCGAAGGTTTTACCTCAACCTTCTTTATGATTCAGTCGGCGGCTTATATTGTCGGTACCGTTATTTCGGAAAAAATCATTGCGTTGATAGGTAAAAAGAAAATGACGCTGGTGGCGCTGTCGATCGGCGTTGTGGGCGTACTGATGCAATATTTTATTGCCGGCGACAATATCTGGCTGATCATGACCGGCGTGTGTCTGTACAGTATTACGCTGGGGATGGGTTTCGTTTCAATGTGGTCAATGATTGCCGATACCGTGGAATATGCCGAGTGGCACCATGGGGTGCGCACCGAAGGCGCAATTTACGGTTTCTTTAATTTCATTACCAAAATAGCGATGGCCATCGGCGGCGGCTGCGCGGGCTGGATGCTGGACTATTACCACTATGACGCGGGCAACATTACCGCCAGCGCGATTAACGGCATTAACGTACTGATGACGCTATTCCCCGGCGCGATGTTTGCCCTCAGCGCCCTCTTTGTCGCCTGCTATTCGCTGGATGAAAAAACCTATCGCGATATTGTGCAAAAGATCAGCCTGCGTAAACAGAACGCGCTTTAACCTCAGGGAGTCAGAGAGATGAGTAACGATTTTAACACCACCCTTGCCGCGATGAGCGCGGAAGAGAAAGTAGCGCTGTTGACCGGCAGCGGTCTGTGGCGCACCGCCTCGCTGCCGCAGCACGGTATCGAAGATATCATTATGACCGACGGCACCTACGGCGTGCGCTACAGTAGTGCGCAGATTGATGGCCGGGAAAAGTGGAGTATGGATGATTTTATCTCGGTCATCACCCAAACCGCAGACCAGGCCAGCGCGGAAGAGCCTGTCGCGAAAGGGGGTAGCGAGGCGCTATTCAGCACTTCGCTACCGGCGACCTGCTTTCCAAACGGTTCCAGTCTGGCCTGTAGCTGGGACGTGGAGCTGGTGCATCAGATGGGGGAAGCGCTGGGGCGAGAGTGTCAGCAAATGGGCGTCGGGATCCTGCTCGGGCCCGGCATTAATATTCGCCGCACGCCGCTGGCCGGGCGCGGCTATGAATATTACGCCGAAGATCCGGTGGTCAGCGGCGATATTGCCGCTGCGCTGATCAACGGCCTGCAGCAGGAGGGCGTCGGAGCCAGCCTGAAGCATTTTGCGGCCAATAACTCGGAATATCGCCGCACGGAAATGGATTCGATCATTGAAGAGCGGGCGCTGCGGGAAATCTACCTGGCAGGTTTCCAGCGGGCGATTGCAAAATCCCAGCCGTGGACGGTGATGTCCTCCTACAATCGTCTTAACGGCGTACAAACTTCGCAGGATCCATTTTTACTCACTCAGGTATTGCGCGATGAGTGGGGATATGACGGCCTGGTCATGTCCGACTGGTATGGTATTAAAGATCGTCCCGCTTCGTTGATGGCGGGCAACGACCTGGCGATGCCGGAAACCCGCCGTGATAAACAAAGCTTGCTGGCGGCTATCGAAGGCGGAGAAGTTCCGATGGCGGTGGTGGACCGCGCTTGTCTACGCATGTTGGAACTGCTCGACAAGGTTCAGCGCCATCGCCGCCCGCAAACGCGAGCCGATTTTACGGCGCACCACGCGCTGGCGCAGCGGCTTGCCGGTGAATCCATCGTCCTGCTGAAAAATGAAGAGGGTCTGTTGCCGCTGCGCCCGGAGAAAACGCCGCGCATCGCGGTGCTGGGTAAACCGGCGCAGGAGCCGGTGATTCAGGGATCCGGATGTGCGACCACGGTACCGTATCTTCTCGATCGCCCGCTGGATGAAATTTTCGATCTCGCCGGGGACGATTTTAGCGTCACCTCGGCCGTAGGCGCGCCGGACGATCTGCGCGATGACGAACAGGCGCTGGCGCAGGCCTGCCGCGTGGCAAAAGAGGCAGACGTGGCGGTACTCTTCGTCAGTACTGCCGTAGGCGAAGATGGCGAAAATGGCGATCGTCAGGATCTGCATATTCTGCCGGTGCACGAACGGTTAATTCGCGAAGTGGCGACGGTCCAGCCGAATATCGTGGTGGTGCTGGCGAATAGCGATGCGGTGGTGATGCCGTGGCTCGGCGAGTGCAAAGCGCTGCTGGAAACGTTCTTTGCCGGGCAAGGGATGGGGCGCGCGGTGGCGGAAATCCTTTTCGGCCAGCGTAACCCCTGCGGCAAACTGACGGTAACGGTGCCTAATTCCCTGGAGGAAACGCCGGCCTGGCTGCACTATCCGGGCGAAAACCTGTGCCACTACTACGGAGAAGGGCTTTTTGTCGGCTATCGCTATTATGACAAACGTCGCCTGACGCCACAGTTTCCGTTTGGCTTTGGCTTAAGCTATACCCGGTTTGCGTACGATAATATCGCGCTATCAGCCTCCCGATTAGGCGCAGACGAGACGCTTACCGTGTCGTTCGACCTGACCAACTGCGGAGAGTATGCGGGCAAAGAGATCGTCCAACTGTACGTCAGCGCGCCGAAGGGGGAACTGATTCGCGAAGTGCAGTCATTAAAAGCGTTCAGCAAAGTGGTGCTGGCTGCCGGAGAATCCCGGCGCGTAAGCCTGCAGCTGCCCATTGCCGAACTAGCCTGCTACCATCCGGGCCTGGGCGATTGGGTGGTGACGCCGGGAATCTGGCAGGTTCGCGTCGGCGCCTCATCCCGGGATCTGCCGTTAATCGCGGAAATGGAGGTAGATTGTCCGCAGCGGTACGTACCGCTGCGCGATGATAACTCTCTACAACAGCTTATCCAGCAGCCGGAGGCCTTTGCCCGCGTCGTAATGCTGATAGCCGATAAGAGTCAGATGCCAGCGGAGCAGGTGCGTGAAAAACTGATTCGCCTGGCGCCGGATCTGTTCTGCGGACTGCTGATTGCGCTGACCGAATTCCTGGCGCTGGATATTGAGCGCGACGAGCTTAACGCGGTGTTGGCGGGCGCTAATCATTGATAATGACAGGAGAGTGCGCATGTTCCCTTTTTCAGTGACTCATCCTCGTTCGGTCACCCAGACCGGACGACAAACGGCGAACAGCGGCTATGAGCTGATTGCCTTTGATGCCGAGAAGCTGAACGTGTTTGCCGCGGAGGTTCGCTACTGCGAGCCTCACTGGCATCCGGCTCCGGAGCTGATTACCGTGCTGGCGGGGCGATTTACGCTCTCTGTCGGTCAGCAGAGCCTGGAGCTAGCGCAGGGGGATATGCTGTACATCAATGCCGAAGAGGTCCATTCGCTTAGCGCGGAGATGGCGGGCAGCCAATTGGTCACCGTCCAGTTTTCACCCGGCCTGTTTGATGAGCTTCATCCCTCGCCGCAGCTGGACTGGAGTACCTGCGGACGGCCTTACTCTACGGCAGACAGTGAGGTGCACCTACGGTTGGCGAGGCTACTGGAACAGCTAATTGACAACCACGCGCCGTTTCAGCGCATCGCGGCGATTTACCTGCTGCTGGATGCGGTCGTCTGCGCCGGAAAGCCGACGCGGCGCGCCGAAAGCTCGCTGCGTGACGAGGCGATGATCAAAAGAGGCATTGATTTTATTAATCAACACTTTGATCAGCCGCTGACCCTGAGCGAGGTAGCCTGCCATAGCGGGATGAGCTACTCCTGGTTCTCGCGGCTGTTCAAAAAGGTGAGCCGCTATAATTTTAAAGAGTATTTGACGCTGGTGCGGCTAAACAAAGCCCGCACCCTGCTGCGCGATACCCGCACGCCAATCACTGAGATTAGCCATAGCTGCGGCTTTCAGGAGCACAAGTATCTGATTGCCGCCTTTAATAAATACTGCGGCGTCACGCCAACCGAATACCGCAAGCGCTTCGTCTCACGGCTAAATATTCCCGAAAGCGAGCTGGCGCTGGGGGAGGACTGTCTGTGCCTGCCGCTCAATCATGGGTTGCTCGAACGGCTAGCGGCTAGTAGTCGATCCCTATCTGCGCCTTGATCCCGGCATCAAAGGCGTGCTTAACCGGACGCAGTTCGCTAACGGTATCGGCCAGTTCGCTAATTTCACGGTGGCAGCCGCGGCCGGTGATAATGACCGTCTGGTGGGCCGGGCGGTTGCGCAGCGCGGTAAGCACCTCTTCCAGCGGCAGGTAGTCGTAGGCCACCATATAGGTGAGCTCGTCCAGCAAAACGAGGTCGAGACTTTCATCAGCTAGCATGCGGCGCCCGTGCTCCCAGACCGCCAGGCAGGCGGCAGTGTCGCTTTCGCGATCCTGAGTATTCCAGGTAAAACCGGTCGCCATCACCTGAAACTCAACGCCGTGCGGCTCAAGCAGGTTGCGCTCGCCGTTTGGCCAGGTACCTTTAATAAACTGCACGACGGCGGCTTTTTTACCGTGCCCGACGGCGCGGGTGACGGTGCCGAAAGCGGCGGTGGTTTTGCCTTTACCGTTGCCGGTAAAGACGATCACGATGCCGCGCTCTTCCTGCGCGGCGGCGACGCGAGCGTCAACTTTATCTTTCACCCGCTGCTGGCGTTCGCGGTGGCGTTCATCACTCATTGTGCGATTCCTGGTTTGCGGCCCGGCTGGGCGTCAAAAGTCATTCCCGTCTTACGGCGGCTGTCGTCGCCCATCAGCCACAGATAAACCGGCATGATATCAGCGGGGGTTTTCAATTTTTGCGGATCTTCCGTTGGAAACGCATTGGCGCGCATTTTGGTGCGCGTGCCGCCGGGGTTGATGCAATTAACCCGCAGATGACGGCTCTGATACTCCTCGGCTAGCACCTGCATCATGCCTTCGGTGGCAAATTTAGATGCGGCGTAAGCGCCCCAGTTGGCGCGCCCCTGACGGCCGACGCTGGAGGAGGTAAAGACCAGCGAACCCGATTCGGATTTGAGTAATAAAGGAAGCAGCGCCTGGGTGAGCATAAAGGTGCCGTTAACGTTCACCTGCATCACCTGCTGCCATACCTCCGGCTTTTGCCGATCCATCGGGCAGACATCGCCCAGCAGACCCGCGTTGTGCAGCACCCCGTCGAGGCGCGGGTAGTGGATGGCGATCTTCTGCGCCAGCTGTTGACACTCCTGCGGCGTGCAGGTTAACAGATCCAGAGTAAACCAACGGGCGGGGATGCCGCCCGTTTGCTGAATCTCGTGCGCAACGCTGCGCAGCTTCTCTTCATTACGGCCGACCAGGATAACGCTGGCGCTATAGCGGGAATAGGTCAGGGCGGCTTCACGGCCTATGCCGTCGCTGGCGCCGGTAACCAGGATGATGCGATCCTGTAACAGGTGACGTTGCGGTTGATAGTGCACGGCGACTCCTCGGGCGATCTGCAGGCGATCGCGCTTGCTATTCGGTATTTCACTTTTGCGCTTTATGCCTGAAAGCGCCCGCTATTGCAATCGGCGAAACGGAAACTCTTCGCGGAATTAATATCTTGCAACGATTTCATCGTCGCTGAAAAAAACAGGAAGGCGCCTCGCACGCGACACAAAGCACAAAGACTTCTCGCCGATGGCTGATGTACACTGTGCGCCAACGTCAGCGGTTTACACAAGGTGAAAACGTGGAATTACTTGCTCAATATGGCCTGTTTTTGGCCAAAATCGCGACCATCGTTGTCGCAATTGCGGTTATCGTCGCCATTATTGTTAACCTGACTCAGCGCAAAAAACAGCGCGGCGAGCTGCGGGTAACCAATCTTAGCGAGCAATATAAGGAGATGAAGGAAGAGCTGGCGGCTTCATTGCTCGATGGGCCGCAGCAGAAGCTGTGGCATAAAGCGCAAAAGAAAAAGCTTAAGCAGGAAGCAAAAGCGGCAAAGGCGCGGGCAAAGCTGGGAACTCCCGAGCCGGACGCGAAACCGCGCGCCTGGGTGCTGGATTTTAAAGGCAGCATGGATGCCCACGAAGTCAGCAGCCTGCGCGAAGAGATCACCGCCGTTCTGGCGGCGGCAAAAGCGCGCGACCAGGTGGTGATTCGCCTTGAAAGCCCCGGCGGCGTGGTCCACGGCTACGGCCTTGCCGCTTCGCAGCTGCAGCGTCTACGCGACAAACAGATCCCGTTAACGGTCGCGGTAGATAAAGTTGCTGCCAGCGGCGGCTATATGATGGCCTGCGTGGCGAACAGAATCGTCAGTGCACCGTTCGCTATCCTTGGCTCTATTGGCGTTGTGGCGCAGATCCCCAACATCAATCGTTTCCTGAAGAACAAGGACATCGACATTGAGCTACATACGGCCGGGCAGTACAAACGTACCCTGACGATGCTGGGCGAAAATACCGAAGAAGGGCGGCAGAAATTCCGCGAAGATCTGAACGATACCCACCGACTCTTCAAAGACTTTGTCCACCGGATGCGCCCTGGTCTGGATATCGAGCAGGTAGCGACGGGTGAACACTGGTATGGCGTTCAGGCGCTGGAAAAAGGCCTTGTTGACGCGGTGGAAACCAGCGATGAACTTCTGCTGGGCCTGATGGACAAGCATGAGGTTATCAGCGTGCGCTACCAGCAGCGTAAGAAAATGCTCGACCGGTTTACCGGCAGTGCGGCGGAAAGCGCCGATAAACTGCTGCTGCGCTGGTGGCAGCGTGGGCAAAAGCCGCTAATGTAAACAAAACAACGCGAGGCACCGGCCTCGCGTTGTCGTATTGGCCCTGCGCGCAGCGGTTAATCCGCCAGGTGATACTTATCAGACAGCTCGTGCGCGAGATATTTAAACATATTGAATACCGCCGTACTCTTCGCCGTTGGCAGTCCCTGTTCATCAAGATAAAACTCGCCGCTGAACACCAGCACGCCGTTACGCTGAACGACGTCGGTGGCCTCGATCCCGGCTAACGTATCTTCATGTTCGCGAATGAGTTTGTTGGCTTTTTCCAGAAGCGTCTGGCGATCGATGGGTTGGGTTGTACCTTGCATAAATGCCTCCTGTGATTCTTCGCGGCTAGTCTACGCCGCGCGACGACAAGGGGCAAATTTTCCATGGATCTTACAGGGGTAATCGCAGGAGCTTAATAAACATCAGTTTAGTGGCGGGATTTGCTTTTGCATGCTAATAAAGTTGCGTAACGAATTTTATCAGGTACAGTGTGACGCTTTCAGCGATCTGGCAACAGATTTGCTTGACATTCGGCCAAAAATTATTCGTGCTATGTCGCCTGGCAAGAAAAAGCCAGCAAACTCAGCTATCTGGTTTTATGGACGTGAAACCGGTGCAAAGGGTTGATATCCATCGATAACGACGCAACATAGGTTGTGACGTGTCGCCAGTGGATGGTGAATCAATGTGCGATGTATTCCTGGATGAATCAAATTAGGTAAAGGTGAATATGGGTAAAGCTCTCGTTATCGTTGAGTCCCCGGCAAAAGCCAAAACGATCAATAAGTATCTGGGTAATGACTACGTGGTTAAGTCCAGCGTCGGTCATATCCGCGATTTGCCGACCAGTGGCTCAGCTTCCAAAAAGAGCGCCGACTCTACCTCCACCAAAGGGGCTAAAAAGCCTAAGAAGGATGAACGCGGCGCTCTGGTCAACCGTATGGGCGTGGACCCATGGCATGACTGGGATGCGCACTACGAAATACTTCCGGGTAAAGAAAAGGTTGTTTCCGAACTCAAACAGTTGGCGGAAAAAGCTGACCACATCTATCTCGCAACCGACCTTGACCGCGAAGGGGAGGCCATCGCATGGCACCTGCGGGAAGTTATCGGCGGTGATGAACAGCGCTATAGCCGCGTAGTGTTCAATGAGATCACTAAGAATGCTATCCGTCAGGCTTTCGAAAAGCCGGGCGAACTGAATATTGACCGTGTTAACGCTCAGCAGGCGCGCCGTTTTATGGATCGCGTGGTGGGTTACATGGTGTCTCCACTGCTGTGGAAAAAAATTGCCCGTGGTCTGTCCGCAGGCCGCGTCCAGTCGGTTGCCGTACGTCTGGTGGTTGAACGCGAGCGTGAGATTAAGGCGTTTGTTCCGGAAGAGTACTGGGAAGTTGACGCCAGCACCACGACGCCAGGCGGCGATGCGTTACCGCTGCAGGTGACTCACAGCGGCGATAAGCCGTTCCGTCCGGTGAGCCGTGAAGAGACCATGGCAGCGGTTGCGCTGCTTGAGAAAGCCAGCTACAGCGTGCTGGAGCGTGAAGACAAGCCGACCAGCAGCAAGCCAGGCGCGCCGTTTATCACCTCCACGCTCCAGCAGGCCGCCAGTACGCGTCTTGGCTTCGGCGTGAAGAAAACCATGATGATGGCGCAGCGTCTCTACGAAGCGGGGCATATTACCTATATGCGTACCGATTCCACGAACCTGAGCCAGGACGCGCTGAATATGGTGCGCGGCTATATTGGCGATAACTTCGGTAAGAAATATCTGCCGGAAAGCGCTAATCAGTACGCCAGCAAAGAAAACTCTCAGGAAGCGCACGAAGCGATTCGTCCTTCCGACGTCAACGTGCTGGCCGAAACGTTAAAAGATATGGAATCTGATGCGCAGAAACTGTATCAGCTGATCTGGCGCCAGTTTGTCGCCTGTCAGATGACGCCAGCGCAGTACGACTCCACCACCCTGACGGTGAAAGCCGGCGATTTCAAACTGAAAGCCCGCGGGCGTACGCTGCGCTTTGACGGCTGGACCAAAGTGATGCCAGCCCTGCGTAAAGGCGATGAAGATCGTACTTTACCGCTGGTCAACAAGGGCGAAAGCCTGAGCCTGGTCGAACTGACGCCCGCACAGCACTTTACCAAGCCGCCGGCGCGTTTTAGCGAAGCCTCGCTGGTTAAAGAGCTGGAAAAACGCGGCATCGGCCGTCCTTCCACCTATGCGTCGATCATTTCGACCATTCAGGACCGCGGCTATGTGCGGGTAGAAAACCGTCGTTTTTATGCGGAAAAAATGGGCGAGATCGTCACCGATCGTCTGGAAGAGAACTTCCGCGATCTGATGAACTACGATTTCACCGCGCAGATGGAGGACCGTCTCGATCAGGTGGCCAACCATCAGGCCGAATGGAAACAGGTTCTCGATAACTTCTTCGGAGACTTCACCTCGCAGCTGCAAACGGCGGAGAAAGATCCGGAAGAGGGCGGCATGCAGCCGAACCCCATGGTCCTGACCACCATCGACTGCCCAACCTGCGGGCGCAAGATGGGGATCCGTACCGCCAGCACCGGCGTATTCCTTGGCTGTTCGGGTTATGCGCTGTCGCCAAAAGAGCGCTGCAAAACCACCATAAACCTGGTGCCGGAAAACGAAGTGCTTAACGTGCTGGAAGGCGATGACGCTGAAACCAACGCGCTGCGCGCCAAACGCCGCTGTAAAAAATGCGGCACGGCGATGGACAGCTACCTCATCGATCCGAAGCGCAAGCTGCACGTCTGCGGTAATAACCCGACCTGCGATGGCTACGAGATTGAAGAGGGCGAGTTCCGCATTAAGGGCTATGACGGTCCGATCGTTGAGTGTGAAAAATGTGGTTCTGAAATGCACCTGAAGATGGGGCGTTTTGGTAAGTATATGGCCTGCACCAACGACGAGTGTAAAAACACCCGTAAGATCCTGCGTAACGGAGAAGTGGCGCCGCCAAAAGAAGATCCTGTGCCGCTGCCGGAGCTGCCGTGTGAGAAATCGGACGCCTACTTTGTTCTGCGCGATGGCGCGGCGGGCGTTTTCCTGGCCGCGAACACCTTCCCGAAATCGCGCGAAACCCGTGCGCCGCTGGTGGAAGAGCTGTACCGCTTCCGCGACCGCCTGGCAGAAAAGCTGCGCTATCTGGCCGATGCGCCGCAGCAGGATCCGGAAGGCAACAAAACGATGGTGCGTTTTAGCCGTAAAACTAAGCAGCAGTACGTTGCGTCAGAGAAAGACGGTAAAGCCACCGGCTGGTCAGCTTTCTATATTGACGGCAAATGGACTGAAGCGAAGAAGTAACTGCTCTAACCGGATAAAAGGGCCGCGCCGCGGCCCTTTTTTAACACCGCATGTTGCTGATATCCAAGATTTTATACTGTATCCTCTCTCGCCTTATAACCGACTTATTATTTTTTGTTAGTATCTATACACTGTAGATATAAATGATATAGTGGTTATAGCTAATCTCTTTTTTATTATCTTATCGTCTTATACATCATCGTCTTCAGGATACGTTGTGGCGCCGACACGGCGAGTCGCAGGTATGGGCGGGGCAACCCACCCGACAGCAAGTGACCTGAGCGTAAAATGTATTAAGCGGGTTTATTTTACGTGCTATCGGATATCAGCCATGAAACTACAGCAGCTCCGCTATATCGTTGAGGTTGTTAACCATAATCTGAACGTCTCCTCGACTGCCGAAGGCCTGTACACCTCACAGCCGGGCATCAGCAAGCAGGTTCGCATGCTGGAGGATGAGCTGGGAATTCAGATTTTCGCCCGCAGCGGCAAACATCTCACGCAGGTCACTCCCGCAGGTCAGGAGATCATACGCATCGCTCGCGAGGTCTTATCGAAGGTCGATGCGATCAAGTCGGTGGCGGGGGAGCATACCTGGCCAGACAAGGGCTCACTGTACGTTGCCACCACCCACACTCAGGCCCGTTATGCGCTACCGGGCGTTATCAAAGGCTTTATCGAACGCTATCCCCGCGTCTCCTTGCACATGCATCAGGGGTCGCCAACGCAAATCGCCGAGGCGGTGTCGAAAGGCAATGCTGACTTCGCTATCGCGACCGAAGCGCTTCATCTTTATGATGATTTGGTGATGCTGCCGTGCTACCACTGGAACCGCTCCGTGGTTGTCACGCCAGAGCACCCGCTGGCTTCGCGCGAGTCAGTATCGATTGAGGAGCTGGCGCAGTATCCGCTGGTGACTTACACCTTCGGCTTCACCGGTCGTTCCGAGCTGGATACCGCCTTTAATCGCGCCGGCTTGACGCCGCGCATCGTTTTCACCGCCACCGACGCCGATGTGATTAAAACCTACGTGCGTCTGGGTCTTGGGGTAGGGGTGATTGCCAGTATGGCGGTGGATCCGGTTTCCGACCCGGATCTGGTCAAACTCGACGCCAACGGTATCTTCAGCCATAGCACCACAAAAATAGGTTTCCGACGCAGTACCTTCTTGCGAAGCTATATGTATGATTTTATTCAACGATTTGCTCCGCATCTGACCCGGGATGTGGTCGATACCGCCGTCGCTTTGCGCTCAAATGAAGATATCGAAGCGATGTTCAAAGATATTAAATTACCGGAAAAATAACCGTAGAAAAAATAATGGCATCCTTACGGGGATGCCAAAACCTATAATGGCCTGAAATGGAATATCTAAACCTCGTCTGAATCACAATTTTCGTTAACTCCTCGTACCACATTTGCAAATATACCTGCCGTGATCAAATTAATGATGAAAGATATCTTCTGAAAAGCGAATTCACTGGATTAATAGTCCATCCATAATTAAGATTTATCTGTGGTTAGTAATTCTTAGCGATTGGTGGTGAAAAAATGATTAGTGATATCGATTATATGAAGTTTGCGATGTCACAGGAACGTGACAAGACCGAGATAGATCCGGTTTTGAGAAGTAAGGCCTGGAGCGCCGTTATCCTTGGGCTTGCGATGTTCTGGAGCGTCATTGCTCTGGTTGTCTGCAACGTTTGGTTACTAAGCTAGAGCACCTTCCAGTCACAGTGGTTGTGTCAGTTTTATGACAAGTGAATTATTGAGAATTATTTCTATCTGATAAAATAGCGGTAATAAGGAGGATATAATTTTTCCCTTTTTAGACTCGCTCGATAAATTTTCTCTATTGGACTAATCGCCAGAATAATGGCGATTAGTCTTTCTTTGTACTCATGTACTAATACGCCACGGTCGCCGACGTAAACCTGACTTCTTCAATCCTTCTCAATATATCTGCCCGCATTATTCAAATTTCCTGTCTTAATGTGTTACGCCTATTTTAGCAATTTGGGTTGTTATCAAAATGTTACATCAAAGATGTGTTATCTTTAATAATGACCCTGAGGAGGATCAGGGGATGCTATCCCTAAGGTAAAGGAGGAGCTATGTCGTCAACCCTACGAGCAGCCAGCAAGGATACGCTTCAGGTTAAAGATAAAACCTGGCATTACTACAGCTTACCGCTGGCCGCCAAACAACTGGGCGATCTCTCGCGCTTGCCCAAATCACTCAAAGTGCTACTGGAAAACCTACTGCGCTGGCAAGACGGTGATTCAGTGACCGCCGAAGATATTCATGCCCTGGCCGGATGGCTGAAGCATGCCCATGCCGACAGGGAGATTGCCTACCGTCCGGCGCGCGTCCTCATGCAGGACTTTACCGGGGTCCCCGCCGTGGTGGACCTGGCGGCGATGCGCGAGGCGGTCAAACGCCTGGGCGGGGACACCGCCAAAGTGAACCCGCTTTCGCCCGTCGACCTGGTGATTGACCATTCGGTCACCGTCGACCGCTTTGGCGACGATGATGCTTTTGAAGAGAACGTCCGTCTGGAGATGGAGCGCAACCATGAGCGCTACGTCTTTTTGCGCTGGGGGCAGCAGGCATTCAGCCGCTTCAGCGTAGTACCGCCGGGTACCGGTATTTGCCACCAGGTAAACCTCGAATACCTTGGCCGGGCAGTGTGGAGCGAACAGCAAAACGGCGAGTGGGTGGCTTTTCCCGACACACTTGTCGGCACCGACTCGCACACAACGATGATTAACGGTTTAGGCGTTCTGGGCTGGGGTGTCGGCGGTATCGAAGCGGAAGCCGCCATGCTCGGGCAGCCGGTTTCCATGCTGATCCCAGACGTTGTTGGCTTCAAGCTGAGCGGCAAGCTGCGTGAAGGCATTACCGCGACGGACCTGGTCCTGACGGTCACCCAAATGCTGCGTAAACACGGCGTTGTGGGTAAGTTTGTTGAATTCTACGGCGATGGACTCGATTCTCTGCCGCTGGCGGACCGCGCGACTATCGCCAATATGTCGCCGGAGTATGGCGCGACCTGCGGCTTCTTTCCGATCGATGCCGTTACGCTTGACTATATGCGCCTTACCGGGCGCAGCGAAGAGCAGGTGGCGCTGGTGGAAGCCTATGCGAAAGCGCAGGGCATGTGGCGTCAGCCCGGAGATGAGCCGGTATTCACCAGCACCCTGGCGTTGGATATGGGAACAGTCGAAGCGAGCCTGGCCGGACCGAAGCGCCCGCAGGACCGCGTAGCGCTCGGCGATGTCCCTCAGGCCTTTGCCGCCAGCACCGAGCTGGAAGTCAACCACGCGCAGAAAGATAAACGGCCAATTGACTACACCCTGAACGGACAGCAGTATTCGCTGCCTGACGGGGCGGTAGTGATTGCCGCTATTACCTCCTGTACTAACACGTCAAACCCCAGCGTCCTGATGGCCGCCGGCTTGCTGGCCAAAAAAGCCGTTGAGCGGGGTCTGAAACCGCAGCCGTGGGTTAAAGCGTCGCTGGCTCCCGGGTCGAAGGTTGTTTCCGACTATCTGGCCCACGCAAAGCTGACGCCCTATCTGGATGAACTGGGCTTCAATCTGGTCGGTTATGGCTGTACCACCTGTATCGGTAACTCTGGACCGCTGCCGGACCCGATCGAGCGCGCAATCAAGCAGGGCGATCTGACCGTCGGGGCGGTGCTCTCCGGGAACCGCAACTTTGAAGGACGTATTCATCCGCTGGTAAAAACCAACTGGCTAGCTTCGCCGCCGCTGGTGGTCGCCTACGCTCTGGCGGGGAATATGAATCTCGACCTGACCCGTGAGCCGTTAGGGACGGGTAAAGATGGTCAGCCGGTGTATCTGAAGGATATCTGGCCGAGCGGAATCGAAGTCGCGCAGGCGGTTGAGCAAGTCTCAACGGAGATGTTCCGTAAAGAGTACGCCGAAGTGTTTGAAGGGACCGCCGAGTGGAAGGCGATAAAAGTGGATCGCTCTGATACCTACGACTGGCAGGATGATTCCACCTATATTCGCCTGTCGCCATTCTTTGATGAAATGGGCGTTGAACCTAAACCGGTAGAGGATATCCACGGCGCGCGCATTCTCGCCATGTTGGGCGACTCGGTTACCACCGATCATATCTCCCCGGCGGGCAGTATTAAAGCCGATAGCCCCGCGGGCCGTTATCTGCAAAATCACGGCGTCGAACGCATTGATTTTAACTCCTACGGCTCCCGTCGCGGCAACCATGAGGTAATGATGCGCGGAACGTTTGCCAATATTCGTATTCGTAACGAAATGGTCCCCGGCGTGGAAGGGGGGATGACCCGACATCTTCCGGATAGCCAACCTATCGCTATTTACGATGCCGCGATGCTCTACAAAGCAGAGGGCACGCCGCTAGCGGTGATCGCAGGCAAAGAGTACGGTTCCGGCTCCAGCCGCGACTGGGCGGCTAAAGGACCGCGTTTGCTCGGCGTCAGGGTGGTGATTGCCGAGTCTTTCGAGCGTATCCACCGCTCCAACCTGATTGGCATGGGGATCTTACCGCTGGAATTCCCGCAGGGGGTGACGCGTAAAACGCTGGGACTGAGCGGCGAGGAGCGGATAGATATCAGCAACCTGCAGGCTCTGCAGCCCGGTATGACGGTGCCGGTCACGCTGACCCGCGCGGATGGTCGGCAGGAAGTGATTGATTGCCGCTGCCGTATCGATACCGCGACTGAGCTGACCTACTATCAGAACGACGGTATTTTGCACTATGTGATCCGCAATATGCTCTAAACCCGCGTCTGATATAAAAAGGGCCAGCATAGGCTGGCCCTTCATTTTTCTACAGCATTACTTACTCAGCAGGTGCCCCATTTTGGCAGCCTTAGTATCCAGATAGTGGGCATTTTTCGGGTTGCGTCCCACGATTAGCGGCACGCGTTCCACAATGTTAATTCCCGCTTCAGTCAGAATTTCGACCTTCTTCGGGTTGTTGGTCAACAGGCGTACCTGGTCGACGTTCAGCAGCTTAAACATATCTGCGCACAGCGTGAAGTCGCGTTCATCTGCGGCGAAACCCAGCTGATGGTTGGCTTCCACGGTATCATAGCCTTGATCCTGTAACGCGTAGGCGCGGATTTTATTCAGCAGGCCGATATTGCGCCCTTCCTGACGGTGGTAGAGCAGAATGCCGCGCCCCTCTTCGGCAATATGCGACAACGCCGCTTCCAGTTGAAATCCGCAATCACAGCGCAGGCTAAAAAGGGCGTCGCCCGTTAAACACTCAGAGTGTACGCGAGCCAGAACCGGGGATTGCCCCGAAATATCGCCAAATACCAGCGCGACGTGATCCTGCCCGGTTGCCAGTTCTTCAAAACCCACCATGAGAAAATCGCCCCATGGGGTTGGCAGTTTGGCTTCTGCCACACGTTTAAGCTGCATGTGATTCTCCAGATTCTATCAGCACCTGACTGTGCTTCTGTTTGCCGCTATTTTGCCACAATGGCGCGACGTTCTCCTAATTGCGTACGGTCACCTGCGCGCAAAGCGCACAAACGAACTACTTTCCGTTATGATATTGAGGTCAATGAAAAGGAGACGAGATGCTGTTGATTGCCAGACGAACCGCCGTTGGCGCGGCCCTGTTATTAATCATGCCTGCTGTGATCTGGATTACCGGCTGGAAATGGCATCCGGGGCTGTCGGCAGGGGCGATGAAGCTGCTGTACTGGATAACTGAAACGGTGACGCAACCCTGGGGGATCATCACGCACGTTATCCTGTGTGCCTGGTTTCTGTGGTGCCTGCGTTTTCGTCTGCGAGCGGCGATAGTGCTGTTTCTTATTCTGGGCGCAGCGATACTTGTTGGGCAGGGGATGAAGTCGTGGCTCAAAGACCGCGTACAGGAGCCTCGTCCCTTTGTCATCTGGCTGGAACAGACGCGGCAGGTGCCAGTCACGCAATTCTACGCGTTGAAACGCAAAGATCGCGCTAAACTGGTGCATGAACAGCTGGCGCAAGAGCAGCAGATTCCTAAATTTTTGCGTAAGCACTGGCAAAAAGAAACCGGCTTCGCTTTCCCTTCTGGCCATACGATGTTTGCCGCTAGCTGGGCATTGCTCGGCGTGGGCTTACTGTGGCCGCGTCGTCGCTGGGTCACCATTGCGCTGCTGCTGACGTGGGCGACGGCGGTAATGGGAAGCCGCCTGGCGCTGGGCATGCATTGGCCGCAGGACCTGATCGTCGCGACGCTGATTTCCTGGCTGCTGGTGACCCTGGCGACCTGGCTTGCCCAGCGGTTCTGCGGGCCGCTATCGCCGCCGGGAGAAGAGGCGCAGGATATTAAAAAAAGGGCGGCCGCGCCGGAATAATGTTGATATTAGCCGTATCAGGCCGCATATCCTTAACGGGTGTCATGCATTTCCATTTCACCGCTGCGGCGAAAATGATACTTTATAGGGCTGAACGCGGGATCTTTTCGCGCAACCCACAGAACGGGAAGTCATGTGAAATATTTTCTTATTTTCTTATTGGTGTTAGCTATCTTCGTCATTTCAGTGACGCTGGGCGCGCAGAATGACCAGGTGGTCACGTTCAACTATCTCCTCGCGCAGGGTGAGTTCCGTATTTCGACGCTGCTTGCCGTGCTTTTTGCCGCTGGTTTTGCTATCGGCTGGCTGATCTGCGGCCTTTTCTGGTTGCGCGTTCGCGTCTCTCTGGCGCGCGCCGAGCGTAAAATTAAACGTCTGGAGCACCAGATCGCGCCAGCCAGCGCAACGCCTGCCGAAGCTGGCGTTCCTGCGGTGAAGGAATAATCATTTATGCTGGAGTTGTTGTTTCTGCTTTTGCCCGTGGCCGCAGCCTATGGCTGGTATATGGGGCGCAGAAGTGCACAACAGTCCAAACAGGACGATGCGAGCCGTCTGTCGCGTGACTACGTTACAGGGGTTAACTTCCTGCTGAGCAATCAGCAGGATAAAGCCGTCGATCTGTTCCTCGATATGCTGAAAGAGGATACCGGCACCGTCGAAGCCCACCTTACGCTGGGCAATCTGTTCCGCTCGCGCGGTGAGGTTGACCGCGCGATTCGCATCCATCAGAGCTTAATGGAAAGCGCCTCGTTAACCTACGATCAGCGCCTGCTAGCCGTGCAGCAGTTGGGGCGAGATTATATGGCCGCCGGGCTTTATGACCGGGCTGAGGGGATGTTTAAACAACTGGTGGACGAGACGGATTTTCGCCTGAGCGCGCTACAGCAGCTGCTGCAGATTTATCAGGCGACCAGCGACTGGCAGTCGGCGATAGAAGTGGCCGAACGTCTGGTTAAGCTGGGGAAAGATAAACATCGCGGTGAAATCGCCAATTTCTGGTGTGAACTGGCGCTACAGCAAATGGCGGGCAACGATCTCGACAAAGCGATGGCGCTGCTGAGGAAGGGCGCCGCCGCGGACCGCAATAGCGCTCGCGTTTCCATCATGATGGGCCGAGTCTGGATGGAAAAGGGCGACTATGCGAAAGCCGTAGAGAGCCTTGAGCGAGTGATTGAGCAGGATAAAGAGCTGGTGGGCGAAACCCTGGAAATGCTGCAAACCTGTTACCAGCAGTTGGGTAAAACCGACGAATGGGAAGCCTTTTTACGCCGCTGCGCAGAGGAAAACACCGGCGCGACAGCCGACCTGATGCTGGCGCAGATCCTTGAACAGCGGGAAGGTGCCGAGTCCGCGCAAAACTACGTGACTCGCCAGCTGGAGCGACATCCAACGATGCGCGTGTTCCATAAGCTCATCGACTACCATATCAATGAAGCCGAAGAGGGGCGCGCGAAGGAGAGCCTGGGCGTTCTGCGCCATATGGTGGGCGAGCAGGTCCGCAGCAAACCGCGCTACCGCTGCCAGAAATGTGGTTTTACCGCCCATACGCTGTACTGGCACTGTCCGTCCTGCCGGTCGTGGTCATCGATTAAGCCTATTCGCGGACTGGACGGGCAATAAATTAAAAAAAAACGCACTTTAGTTACAACATACTTAAAGGTTTTTTACGTCATATCCTCCGGCTTCGGCGCCCCCGTCGTCCGGCAGGAAGCGAAATGCAGCCTGTTATTTTCGGCTTATCGCAGGTAGAATGCTGCCCGTTTACCTTTTTTGCGCCAAACCGGCGCTCATCAACAATTAAGGTCCGGTCATGACGTCTACTGCTACATCTTCTTCCCGCGTTGTCACATCCTCTCCCATCGTCGTTGCTCTAGATTATGATAACCGTGATAAAGCGCTGGCATTTGTCGACCGTATCGACCCGCGCGACTGCCGCCTGAAGGTGGGCAAAGAGATGTTTACCCTGCTGGGGCCGCAGTTTGTTCGTGACCTGCACCAGCGCGGTTTTGAGGTTTTCCTCGATCTGAAGTTCCACGATATCCCGAATACCACGGCGCGTGCTGTCGCCGCTGCGGCAGAGCTGGGCGTCTGGATGGTCAACGTTCATGCCTCCGGCGGCGCGCGTATGATGACCGCTGCACGTGAAGCCCTGCAACCATTCGGAAAAGAGGCGCCGCTGCTGATTGCGGTCACGGTATTAACCAGCATGGAAGCCAGCGATCTGCAGGATCTGGGCATTACGCTTTCTCCGGCTGACTACGCCGCGAAGCTGGCGGCGCTGACCCAGCGCTGCGGGTTGGATGGTGTAGTCTGCTCGGCGCAGGAAGCGGTTCGCTTTAAGCAAGAGCTGGGCCAGGCGTTCAGGCTGGTGACGCCGGGCATTCGTCCGCAAGGTAGCGATGCGGGTGACCAGCGGCGCATTATGACGCCGGAACAGGCACAGGCGGCGGGCGTAGATTACATGGTGATTGGTCGTCCGGTAACGCAGTCTGCCGATCCTGCCGCCACCCTGCGCGGCATTAACGCATCGTTGAACAAGGGGGTATGATGAGCGATTCCAACAGCCGTCTGGTGTATTCAACGGACCGCGGCCGTATTGATGAACCCAAACCGGCACAAGCGCGCCCGAAAGGGGACGGTATCGTACGTATTCAGCGGCAGACCAGCGGGCGTAAGGGTAAGGGCGTGTGCCTGATTAGCGGTATTGATGAAAGTGACGACGCGCTGACGAAACTCGCTGCCGAGCTGAAAAAGAAATGCGGCTGCGGCGGAGCGGTTAAGGATGGCGTGATTGAGATTCAGGGCGATAAGCGTGACTTGCTCAAATTGCTTCTCGAAGCCAAAGGCATGAAAGTTAAGCTGGCAGGCGGTTAATCAATAATAAGGCCACGATAAATATCGTGGCCTTCATTTTTGTGCTGGTGTACTCGTCAGCTAATATAAATTTTCATATTATTGTTCGTGGTTAATATTATTTACCCACCTGGTGGCCGATAATACCGCCGACTGCCGCGCCGCCCAGGGTACCCAGGGTGCTACCGTCAGTTAATACCGCACCACCCAATGCACCGGCGCCTGCGCCGATTGCGGTGTTGCGATCGCGTTTAGACCAGTTAGAACAAGCGCTCAGAGACATTGCAACAGTGACGGCCAGAACTACCGCGGCCATTTTTTTGTTCATTGAAGTCATCATTTTTTTTCTCCTGAATAATCTATTCACGGATACAACTTCCCTTAAGCATAGCTTGTTACTCTTGCTCAGGGGTTATTCCATGAAGCTTTAGTTGCGCAGGTGTTACTCTAATCACGCAGGTGATAGTTACTCCCTGTTATATCGCTAACATTAATTCTACTTTCTATAAATTTTTCAGGCAGGTAAAAAGTCTGAATTCAGGTGTCAGAAAAGTCTCAGACGATAGCGATGCCGGGCAGCCCCGGCAAAGTAAGGACAGGATCAGGGATGGTTGACGATATCGACGGCTAAACCGCATTCGATTAACTGGCTGTGCACGGCATCATTGAGATTATCGTCGGTGATAATACGGTTAAACCGTTCTATCGGCCCAAGGGGATAGGGGTGAACCACGTTGAATTTAGAGCTATCGCTCAGCACAATCGCCTCACAGCCCTTTTCCAGCACCGCGTTAACCACGTCGGCACGCATCATATCCCGTCCGGTAAATCCGGTTTCAGCCTGCCAGCCGTCAATGCCGATAAAGGCCTTGCTGAAGTGGACTTGCTGAATAAACTGGCGGGTCAGTGGGCCAACCATACTTTCGCTGCGCTTTTGATAGATCCCGCCCAGCAGGATCACTTCTCCAGGCGTCTCTTTCAGCAGATGCGCAATATAGCTGCTGACGGTGATGATGGTGATATCGCCGCGCTCGGCCAGCGTGCGGGCGAGCAGGGCGTTGCAGCTCCCGTTCTCGATAAACACCGTCTCTCCGGCAGAAACGCGCGTTGCGGCCCGCGCAGCCAGCTCTCGCTTAATGGCGAAGTTGGTCATCATGCGGGTTTCCACATCTTCGCTATCCAGCGGAACGGCGAAGCCGTGAGTACGACGCAGGTAGCTCTGCTTCTCGAGTGAATTCAAATCCTGGCGAATGGTGACTTCAGAGACACCGGTCATCTTCGCGAGATCGGCCACGCTAATACGGCCTTTGTCGATGACCATTTGCAAAATACTTTGTTGTCGGGCGTTCATAGCAACTTCGCAGTTAAGGGCTATTTGGGCGAGCGATCGGCCCTGGGTGGCCGATTGCGGTGATGTAGATTATCAAATTTCCCACGGCGCTTTAGGCTGACCGGGTTTATTTTCCTGCTCGTCGCTGGAAAGCGCCTGCAGCTCAGCTTTGAGGATTTCCAGATTATGAATCGCGGAGTGATAATCCCCGGCAACCAGAATATCCAGCACGGTATCGATTCGTTGGGCGAGCAGACGGGCATTCAGATCTGACATGGCGTTATCCTGGTTACAAATGTGAATAAAATCAATGATGCTAAAAACGGATGAAAAAGAGAAGCGAAAAAAACGCACAAACTAACCCATCTACGATGATTCGTGGGCAACGCGCGGAAAAACAGCTGGAAGGGATAAAAATGCGGCTCCGTTTAAGGGAGCCGCACAGGGCAGTTATCAGGCGGCAGGACGCGCAATCACGCTACGGGTTTCCATACGGACTTCGGCAATTGTCACATCAATCACATCCGTGACTTTGTAGACGACTTCGCCTTTAATCTGCACGGTGCCGTTTTCCTGGCTGCACACCAGCTCATCGCGCACGGCGTGAAGGAACGGCGCCGGGATAAAGGCAACCGCGCCGTTATCAACCAGACGCACGCGCATGCCGCCGCGGCTGACATCGATAATCTCAGCAGCAAAGCGGGTAGTGGTACCGGCCTGCGGATTCAGATAGCGGGCGTACAGCCAGTCTCCGACATCGCGCTCCGCCATGCGGTTGAGGCGACGGCGTTCAGCCATTTGGATCGCAACATCATCCTGCGGACGGGAGATCGCTTCCCCTTTGATAATCGCTTTCAGCAGACGATGGTTAATCATATCGCCGTACTTACGGATCGGGGAGGTCCAGGTCGCATAGGCTTCAAGACCCAGCCCGAAGTGCGGGCCCGGCTCGGTGCTGATTTCCGCAAACGACTGGAAGCGGCGAATACGGCTGTCGAGGAAACCGGACGGCTGCGCGTCTAACTCGCGACGCAGCTTGCAGAAGCCCTCAAGCGTCAGCACTTCCACCGGGTCAACGTGTACGTCGTGTGTCTTCAGTAAGGCCGCGAGCTGCTCGGTGTTGGCCGGATCGAATCCGGTATGCACGTTATAAACGCCGAAACCGAGCTTATCGCGCAGGACGCGGGCGGCGCAGATGTTGGCGGCGATCATTGACTCTTCAACGATACGGTTGGCGATGCGGCGAGGTTCGGCAACGATATTCAGCACTTCGCCTTTGTCGCCCAATACAAAGCGATAATCCGGGCGGTCTTTGAACACCAGCGCGTGGTTTTTACGCCATTCGCTACGACGCAGGCAGGCCTCCTGCAGCAGTTTAATTTGCCGGGCGATAATCTCGCTGTCCGGCTGCCAGCTACCGCTGTTTTCCAGCCAGTTGGAAACATCATCGTAGGCCAGCTTCGCTTTCGACTCGATGGTCGCCGCGAAGAACTCAATATCGTCTTCGATGGTTCCGTCATCAGCGAGGATCATACGGCAGGCCAGCACCGGACGAACCGCGTTGGGGCGCAGGGAGCAGAGGTCGTCAGAGAGCTCGCGTGGCAACATCGGAATGTTGAAGCCCGGCAGATAGTTGGTAAAGGCGCGAATTTTCGCCGTATTGTCCAGCTTGCTGCCTTCGGCAATCCAGGCGGTTGGATCGGCGATAGCGACGGTCAGGTGCAGTTTACCGTCAGCGTTCTGCTCGACGTACAGCGCATCATCCATATCTTCGGTGCTGGCGCTATCGATGGTCACGAAAGCCAGGGCCGTTAAATCACGGCGTTCCAGACCTTCATCAAGCATCTCGGTCGCCACGCCGTCCGGCGCTTCTTTTTCCAGATTATGACGCGCCAGGGTGACCCACCACGGAACGAAATGATCATCGCCATAGGTAATGTATTGGGTGAGCTCAGCGTAGAAACCGCGGTCGCCTTTCAGCGGATGACGGCGCATTTCGGCAACGGCCCAGTCACCCTCTTTAAAATCATGCTCTACGCCGCGCGCGGCGCGGCAGGGAATGGCATCTTTGAGCAGCGGATGGTCAGGAACGATAGAAAGACGATCGTCTTTTTTATGAACTTTGCCGACAAAACGCGTCAGGAACGGCTCAACCAGTTCTTCCGGTTCAGCGCTTTCGCGTTCTTTTTCAGTATTGACCACGGCGATAATACGATCGCCATGCATCACTTTTTTCATTTGCGGCGGCGGAATGAAATAGCTTTTCTGCGAGTCGACTTCGAGGAAGCCAAACCCTTTTTCCGTCCCCTTGACGACCCCTTCAACGCGCGGAGTCTGGGAATGCAGTTGCTGTTTAAGCTGCGCTAGCAGCGGGTTGTCCTGAAACATAATTTCGTATTTTCGTGGCTAAAAGAGCGGCTGACATTTTTACGCGAATATGCCTGCCGCAGCAAGCGCTGTTTCAGCAATTTACGTCTCCTGACCTACATTCCCGAGGGCGATTTTCAGCCGATTCATCCAACCGCACAGCCCGCACCAGGCGAGCAGATCGATAGCCGCGCTGCGGGAAAGCCCGTATTCAGTGAGGGGAGTTAGCTGGGCGGCGCTGAAACGGTCGGGCGCGCGGGTCAAAAGCTGTACGGATTGCAAAAGCTGGCGCTCAATTGACGGGGTGTCTCCCCATGCCTGGACGCCGGATTCATTACCGCGCAAAGCGTCCGTAAGAACGGCTAAATCTGGACATCGCGAAGCCCAGGCGTTAAAGCAGCTGACGCTGCCATTAATCCGCGCGGCTATCAGCGCCACCTGCGCAGCGAACGGCTGTTGGCCGCTGAGATGGGTCAGAAGCTGTTCCTGAAGCGCCAGTGGAGGCTCCTGGGCCGCCAGCAGCGGAGCCAGTTCGAACAGGCCCGGATGTTTTTGCCAGTTCGCTAAAAGCGACTGGCGCTCATCGTCGGCATAGCGTAAGTCGGAATCGTCAAGACCTGGCTGCCAGTCACTCTCCCTCGCGTCAAAAAGCGCTTCCGGAGCATCTTCTTGCTGCGGCATGCCGGGGATCCAGCGCACCGGGTAGCCCAGCGCGGCATGGAATACGGCGATAGCGCGGGCCTGGAAGCTGATAAAACCAATGATCTGGTTGATGAGGATAATATCGCGACTGGTCAGCCCGACTTCGTCCAGCTGGCTGCGGGAGAGCGAGTTAATCAGCGAAGGAGAGCTCGCGAGCTGGCGTGCGTACTGGGTAATCTGCGCCAGACGACGATTGCTCTCGCGCGAGGAGTCCGGGCCGGGAAGCGGCGCCAGCCGGGCGGCGTAGTGATTGCACAGGCGTTGTACGCCATAAACCTGGGCAACGGTCAGCGCCGTACTCAGCCGATCATAGGCGCTAAACGTCTGCAGGCGATTAACCGTCACTGTCGTGGGGAAGAGGGCATCTGCCAGTCGCCGGGCCGGCGTAAGCCAGCGCGCATGCGCCTTGAGCAGCTCTTCGGGGAGCGTCAGATCGAGTAGGAAACGATCTTCAACGTGGGCAGCTTCTGGGACGAGCGGCAATACATCCACCGGGCAGATTGTTGACTGGGTCTCATGATACCAGTGGTTTTTGCCGTAAACGCGGCGTTGCTCCATGGGCGTTCCTTGTTCGGTATGTGGCAAACCGCCGTTTCGCGGTCATGCTATGCGGAACTATCCTGGCTTAACCCTGGAGCGGGAGAAAATATTGATACGTGCTAACAAATAGCGGATTGGAATAACAGCAGGAAAGTATAGGGGAAAGAACCCTCCTCACGGATGCGAGGAGGGTGAAGAACTTATTTCAGTTCCAGCTCGTTCATCGCCGCGATACTGAAGCCGCCGTCAACGTGAACGACTTCGCCGGAGATACCGGCAGACAGGTCGGAGCACAGGAATGCTGCGCTGTTGCCCACGTCTTCAGTGGTGACGGTGCGACGGATCGGGGTGACCGCTTCGCAGTGCGCCAGCATCTTACGGAAATCTTTAATACCGGAAGCCGCCAGGGTACGGATCGGACCGGCAGAGATGGCGTTAACGCGAACGCCTTCCGGGCCCATGGCGTTCGCCATGTAGCGCACGTTAGCTTCAAGAGAGGCTTTTGCCAGGCCCATCACGTTGTAGTTCGGAATGGCGCGCTCTGCGCCCAGGTAGGAGAGCGTCAGCAGGGCGGAACCCGGGTTCAGCATCCCGCGGCAGGCTTTCGCCATCGCCACAAAGCTGTAGGCGCTGATATCGTGAGCGATTTTGAAACCTTCACGAGTTACCGCGTTAACGTAGTCGCCGTCCAGCTGGTCTGCCGGCGCAAAGCCGATAGAGTGGACGAAACCGTCAAACTTCGGCCACACTTTTGCCAGCTCGGTGAACAGAGATTCGATGCTCTCATCTTCCGCGACATCGCACGGCAGGACGATATTAGAGCCCAGCGCGGCGGCAAATTCTTCCACACGACCTTTCAGTTTTTCGTTCTGATAGGTGAACGCCAGTTCAGCCCCTTCACGGTGCATGGCTTGCGCGATGCCGTAGGCGATGGACAGTTTGCTGGCAAGGCCAGTCAACAGAATGCGCTTACCGGAAAGAAAACCCATAGCTTTTAATCCTTATCGTTATTGCGTATTTTTACTTTAACAATCATTTAGTTAGCGTTGTCATTTCAAAATAACTCAAATTTAGCCGGGAATTATATCCCACTGACGACCCCTTGTGTCACGATATTTTTCTGCCATCCGCCACGTCATATCGCGCTTTGGCTACCGTGTATACAAGAGTATACCATCTGAAATTGTGGCGATATGGCGCTAGCGGCGAACGATTTCCGCCAGTAAAAGTCGGGCGTCCGCAGACCGCGGTAACAGCTCGCCGGGCGATTGGTTCTGCCACCAGATCCCGGAGCCGGCCTGATAAACCGCGTCAGCCAACTGCCAGCTACCCTGGAGAATCCATGCGATGCCCTCCACGCCGGGCCGCTGTCCTTCCGCGACGACGTTCACGCGCGCTGCGGCGCGCGAGCGCTGGGTCATAATATTGAAGTCCAGGCCGCGTCCGGAGATACCTTCGCTGGCGAGGGGCCACTCGCCGGCAAATGCCCACGGCTGCCAGAGCTCAAGGCGCTGGGCGATATCATCGCCTCGTAGCCACAGCGGCTGTCCCTCAAGCAGGGTGATGACCCGGTCAACGCCGGGAAAAAGGGAGAACGGACCGTCATTTTCCAGCGTGGCGATGCTGGCGCGCCAGAGAAACGGCGCGTCCGGCGAAGCGACGCTGACGATTTCGCGCGTTTCCCCGCCGCCATTTTTCCACGGCGTCACGGGGAGGGTAGAAAATTGAACCGGAACAATCATCGCAATTTACGCCTCGGATTATTTACCGTCTTTACGCCAGGCATCGGCAGTAAGCGCTTCGCCGAAATGACCGGCAATCAGGCGTTTTGTTAGCTCGTGCAGCGGAGACGCCAGAACGTCGGCGGTGCTGCCGCGTTCGACCACTTCTCCTTGATGCATCACCAGCACCTGATCGCTGATGTGCTTCATCATGCCCAGATGCTGAGTCACGTAAATATAGGAGATACCCTGTTTTTCCTGCAGCTCCAGCATCAGGTTAATCAGCTGCGAGCGCATTGACATATCCAGCGACGCCAGCGCTTCATCGCAGACGATGACCTTCGGACGCAGGATCAGCGCGCGCGCCAGGCCCAGACGTTGTTTCTGTCCCGGCGCCAGCATATGCGGGTAGTAGCTGACGTGGTCCGGCAGCAGGCCGACCATTCGCAACGTTTCGATAATCTGCTTCTGCCGCGCTTCGGGTTCGAGGTCGGTATTCAGGCGCAGCGGAAAATCGAGGATTTGCGAAATACGCTGCCGGGGATTGAGCGAGGTCGACGGATCCTGAAAGATCATGCGAATCTTCTGGCTGCGGAAAGAGTAATCGCCAAACGTCAGCGGGCGATCGTCAATCAGCAGTTCGCCGGTGCTGGGTTCAACCATTCCAGCGAGCATTTTCGCCAGCGTCGATTTGCCGGATCCGTTCTCGCCGATAATTGCCAGAGTCTGGCGCTCGCGCAGGGTAAAGCTTAGCGGCTTGACCGCTTCCACCGTTTGCCGATGGAACCAGCCGGTGCGGTAGCGAAAGGTCTTACTCAGATTGCGCACTTCAAGCAATGTTTCGACCATTTCACTCTTTCTCCATGTTCAGCGGGAAATGACAGGCATAGAGGTGGTTACGTGCGCCCACCAGCCGGGGCGTTTCGATACATTCGCGCTGGGCATAAGGGCAGCGCGGCCCGAGCCGGCAGCCGATGGGCAGCTGTTCGAGCAGTGGGATCGCCCCCGGCAAGGTATTGAGCCGACTCTTGTGCGGCATGGCGCTACCGAAATCGGGAATCGCCCGAATCAGCGCCTGCGTGTAAGGGTGATGAGGAATCGTCACCAGCTCTTCGCTCGGCGCGGTTTCCACCGTCTGTCCGCAGTACATCACGTTGATTTTGTCCGCCCATTTACTGAGCATCTGCATATCGTGACTGATCAGCAAAATGGTGGTGTTGTTGTTTTGGTTTAACCGCGTCAGCAGGCGGATAATTTGCGCCTGCGTCGTGGGCTCCATGGCGTTGGTCGGCTCGTCGGCGATCAGCAGCCGCGGTTGGTTAGCCAGCGCGATGGCGATCATGACCTTCTGGCACTCTCCGTCCGTCAGCTCATAGGGAAAGCTGCGCATCGCATCTTTATGGTCTTTAATCCCCACGCGGTGCAGGAGCTCGATGGCGCGCCGCTTGCGCCAGCCCAGGCGCTGCCACCAGCGTCCTTTAAAGGTCCAGCCGGGGATATTCTGCGTCAGCTGCTGGCCGATCCGTTCGGAAGGGTCGAGACAGGATTGCGGCTCCTGAAAAATCATCGAGACGTTGTGGCCCACCAGTTTACGCCGCTCGCGTACTGAGAGACGCAGCAGATCGATATCGTCGAAACGCATACGGTCGGCGGTCACCCGCCAGTTGTCTTTAGTGACGCCGCAAATTGCTTTGGCAATTAAGCTTTTACCCGAGCCTGACTCTCCGACCAGGCCACGAATTTCCCCCTCAGCGAGGGTCAGGCTGACGCGATCGACGGCTTTTACCCAGCCTTCGCTGGTCTTGAACTCAATGGTTAAATTACGGATATCGAGTAACGGCATTATTCCACCCCGGCGATAATTGCGCGGCGGATACCGTCGCCCAGCAGGTTAACCAGCAGGACGCTAATCATAATGGCCGCGCCCGGTAGCATCACCGTCCACGGCGCAACGTAAATCAGCTCCAGCGCGTCGCCGAGCATCGCTCCCCACTCCGGCGAAGGTAGCTGAGCGCCGAGGTCGAGGAAGCCCAGCGCGGCGATATCGAGGATCGCCATCGACAGCGCGCGGGTGATCTCCGTGACCAGACCAGAGGTAATGTTCGGCAGTACCGCGAACCATAAAATATTCAGCGTCGAGGCACCGTCAAGGCGGGCGGCGATAACGTACTCTTTTTCCAGCTCGTCATGCACCATGCTGTAAACCGAACGCACCATCCGCGGCAAAAGCGCCAGCCAGACGGCGAACATCGCGTGGCTAAGGTGCGGCCCGGCGAAGGCGACCACGATAATGGCCAGCAGCAGGGATGGGATCGACAGCAGCGTGTCAAGAATATGGTTCATCACCGCCGACCGCAGGCCGTGAGTGGACCCGGCAATCACGCCGAGCACCAGCCCCAGGAGGGCGGCGCCGAGCGTCACTACAAATGCGACGCCGACCGTTGGCGCCGCGCCGCTCAGCAGGCGGCTCAGGACGTCGCGACCGAGATCGTCAGTACCGAGAAAGAACGACACTTCGCCGTACCGCGACCATGACGGCGGCAGCAGCTGATAGCCGAGGAACTGTTGGTCGATGCCGTAAGGGGCGAACCAGCCGCCGAAAACGCACAACAGAATCAGCGCCGCGCAGCCGTACAGGCCGATCATCGCGGTTGTATCACCGTAGAATTTTCGCCATACGGTGCGCAGCGCACCCGGCGGGCGCTTCTCCAGATAGACGCTATCGTAGGGCATACCATTCCTTATGTTTCAGTGGGTTTGCCATCGCACCCAAAATATCGGATATCACGTTCACAATAATCACCAGCGCGCCGATGACCATCACGCCCGCCGAGATCGCGGCGTAGTCCTGTTGGCGAATGGCGTTTATAAGCCAGCGGCCGAGCCCCGGCCAGCTAAAGACCATTTCGGTAATCATCGCCAGCGTTAGCATGGTGGAGAACTGCAGCCCCAGGCGCGGGATCACCGGCGGCAGGGCGTTGTGCAGGACGTGGCGGTGTAAAATTGTCCGCCGCGATACGCCGCGGGTGGCGGCGGCTTTGACATAGTTGGTGTCGTACACTTCGCTGGTGCTGATGCGCATCAGACGGATCACTTCTGTCGTCGGCGCCACCGCCAGGGTCAGTACCGGCAGCACCATGTGGCGCGCCGCGCTGACGATCATTTCGTGACGCCACGGCGAATCAGAGAGCCACGCGTCGATCAGCGCAAAGCCGGTGACCGATTTAACTTCATAGAGCAGGTCGAAACGCCCGGAAACCGGAAACCAGCCCAGGGTGAGGGAGAAGAACAGGGTCAACAGCAGCGCCAGCCAGAAGACGGGAATCGAAAAGCCCAGCAGCGCCAGGGCGCTGATCAGGGTATCTGGCCACTTATTCCGCATGATCCCCGCCAGCATACCGACGGGGATCCCGATCACCAGCGCAAAGCCGAAGGCGAGGATACAGAGCTCCATGGTGGCGGGAAAGACCTCTTTAAGCTGCTCGGAAATCAGCTGCCCGTTGATGCTGGAAACGCCGAAATCCCAGTGCAGCACCCCCTCAAACCAGAAGAGCCAGGCGTTCCACAGCGAGGCACCCTGCAGCGGCGCATGGGGCGTAAAGTAGCTCAGGCTAAAACCGACAAAGGTCAGCAGGAAGAGGGTAATCAGCAGCAGCAGCAGGCGACGCAGGGTAAAAATAATCATGGTTTTTTCACCTTGTCTTCTTTTTCCCGCGAGACGCCCGCAAAAGAGGCGTTGCCAAACGGGCTCAGCACCAGGCCTTTCATATCGTAACGGTAGGCCTGTAAACGCAGGGAGGAGGCCAGCGGCAGCACCGGTAGTTCATCGGCAAGAATGCGCTGCGCCTCTTTATAGGCCTCGATGCGCGATGCCAGCTGCTGCGAAGTGAGCGCTTTTTGCAGCACCTCGTCGAATTCGCGATGACACCAGTGAGCATAGTTGGTTTGCGAGGCGATCGCCGCGCAGCTCAAAAGCGGACGGAAAAAACTGTCCGGATCGTTACTGTCCGTTGCCCAGCCGGACAGCGTCAGGTCATGACTCATATCCATTAATCTGGCCTCCTGGAACCGGCCTTCGACCGGGACAATAATCACCTTCACGCCAATCTGCGCCATATCTGCCTGAATAAGCTCGGCGGTTTTCAGCGGGCTGGGGTTCCAGGCCTGCGAGCTGGTGGGTACCCACAGCTTAAGCGTTAGCTTTTCCAGCCCCAGGGCTTTCAGCCGGGCGCGGGCTTCAGTAGGGTTATATTCGGTGATCCTGGCCTCGTTATCGTAGGCCCATGAAGCGCGAGGCAGCATGGACGCCGCGGTTTCCGCCGTGCCGTAGTAGATCGACTGCATCAGGCGCTGGTTGTTGATGGCCAACGCCAGCGCGTGGCGTACCTCCGGATTATCGAGCGGCGGCTTAGCGGTATTAAACGCCAGCCAGGCGATATTCATTCCCGGACGCAGGGTCAGGCGCAGGCGCGGGTCGTCGCGCAGAATAGAGAGCTGGCTTGCGGCGGGCCAGGCCAGTACGTCGCACTCGCCGGTCAGCAGTTTCGACAAGCGACCGGTGCCGCCGGAGCCGAGATCGACCACCACTTGCGGCATCAGCGGTTTACCGCGCCAGTAGGCCGGATGGCGCTGCAGGCGAATGTACTGACCGCTGCGATACTCCTCCAACTGGAACGGACCGGTGCCAACCGGTTGCCGATCGATCATTTCCTGACGATCGCTCTGCGCCAGCTTCGCGGCATATTCTGCCGACATTACCGAAGCGTAGTGGGTGGCCAGGTGCCAGAGGAATGAGGCGTCCGGGCGTTTGAGGCGAAACTCGACGGTATGACTATCCAGTTTACGCACGCTTTCCACGCTGTCAGCAAACTGTAGGCTATCGAAATAGGGGAAGCTGCTGCCGTTGACGTTGTGCCACGGGTGGTCGCGATTAAAAATACGACCAAAGGTGAAAATCACGTCATCGGCATTAAAATTGCGGGTCGGTTTGAACCAGGCAGTGGTCTGGAAAGGCACGTTGCTGCGCAGATGGAAGCGGTAGGTTGCGCCGTTGTCCAGCACCTCCCAGCTTTCAGCCAGTTCGGGGACCAGACGATAGGTATAAGGATCGACATCAAGCAGGCGGTCGTAGAGCTGGGCGGCCAGGGTATCGACTATCAGGCCGCTGCTGACCTTTTGTGGGTTAAAGGTGTTGACCTGACCGCTGACGCAATACACAAAGCCGCTATCGCGAATGTCGGCGTGCGCAGGCAGCGCGGGCGCGGCGAAAGCTTGCCCGCACAGCATAGATGCCGCTGCCAGGAGAGAAGACAATTTCAGGCGCATAATTTCTTTTTGATTATAGAGCAAGGCTCTATCTTATTAATATTAAATAACATTTACCACCACCTTATTGCCTCTGAAGATAATATAAGCGATGGTTGCGTCGGCTATTTGACCAACGGATTCAAATTCATACCGCTTATGAACTTCGAGTATACCTCGTAAATCACCTGACGTTTGGCATCAGGCAAGCAAGGGGTTGAGTAAAGCGTATTTTCGATTCATATGCTGCACGGCTTGAGGATGCTATGGGTATTGAGCACGGCGCTTATTTTGCATCGCAGCCCCGATATCCGCCACATGGTATCTTTTTATTTGCGGTTTCTCCAGCGAGCCGTATCCGCACGGCTCGCTGGATGTTGAGGCGCTACAGGGGAAGAAGTCGGTTATAGCGGGCGATATAATCTTTGGGATTTATTTCCAGCTTTCCGCCGTTGTGATGGAGGGCGACATAGTTACGCAGGACCAGGCCGCTGTTTTGCGGTGTGATTGTCCAGCCCTGTTGACGATATGAATCTTCGGTTGAGCGGATAAGCAGGTCCGAAAAGATCATCATAACCGAGAGCGCCGGCGCGCGGTGGTTTTTCATAGTATGGACCAGGCTGACGTGCGCCGCATAGCGGCCAAGCGTTGAAGGATTAACCGGAATCATCTTTATTTTCAGTCCATTGAATCATGATGCGCAGATGATAGTTCACATGAAGATATCTTGCTAGTTACATTTTTTTAACTGCATGTGAAACGACTCCCGCGCAATCAAACGCCATTTTTCGCGGCACAGGCCGCTTGTGGGACGTTATCGCATGGTGACGCTGTCACTTTTAGTCCGCGAACGGCGTGAATTCATAAAGCGCCAGCGCGTTGCTTTCCAGCGTCTCTACCAGCTGCCAGCGGTCGCTATCCGGCGTCTCTTCACTGACGCGCAGCGCCGGGCGCGCCCGGTGCATCAGCCAGCGATAGTCCTCATCGTCCGGCCCGCTTTGGCTGCGAAAGGCCTCGAATAGCGGGAAGAGCGCGCCATGGTGCTGATCGAACAGATGATGTTTGATTCGCCAGCGTCCCTCAAGTCCGAGGAGCCGCACGCTCCAGGGCTGACTGAAGCGCTGCGTAAACGCCTCCTCGCTGGAGAGCCAGGGGTTGAACACCACCGTATTGCGCAGCAGTAGCTGATAATGACCGTGATGGCGTAGCAGCAGCAGATTTTTGTCGTTGATTAGCACCTCGCCCCGTAGCCTGCGCCATAGCCACAATACCCAGTAGACCGGTCGCGGCAGACCGTGGAGATAGTGCAGTGCCAGGCTGGAGGTATCCAGCTTGCCGTTGGCCCGGGCTTCTCCCTGCAATCCGGAATTCAGCCAGAACCCCGCGAGCCACACCTGATCCGCCAGTCCCAGCAGATTGTCCATCAGCAGCGCGCCGCGAAAGAAACGGCCGTTGGTATCGCGGGTATCGCCGGTGAGGGTATTCCACGAGAGCAGCCAAAGCGGCAGCAGGTGATGCCGCTGGCGCAGGGTGTTATGGAGTTTGCGTAATTTATGTACCGGATAGTTTTCGCTGGCGGCCAGCTTTTGGCTGTCAATCTGCGCCAGATCCAGCAGTTCGTTGGCATCGGCCTGGCAGGCAAGAAAATCCGCCTCGGCAAGCAGCGGTGAGCGCAGAAGGGGATCGTCCTCTACCTGTTGCGGAAAACGGTGCCAGATCCCCAGCGCCGACTGCGGCGATAGCCTCTGCAGGATCGCTTTTTGTTGCCGCCAGGCGTGCTGGCGCGCCTCGTCGCTGGCCTGGGGGGACCAGTGCCAGACGAAGCGCCAGCTGGCCAGGGTTGTCGGCGGAAAATGGTTGGCGGAGAGGCGCAGAAAGCGTTGCAACAGATCGCCGCGGGTGGTGAGCCCGGTATGGAGTATCACCGCTCAGCCCATAGTCGCCAGCCAGCTAAATATGCGCTGCAGATTATACCAGCAGGCGTAGCCGGCCATTTGCGGATCGTCCCAGCCGGCGCTGAACAGACGGCTGCTGAGAAACGGATCGTGAATATCGATGGCGAATATCGGCAGTGCGCCGTGCAGCTGTTCCAGCTCGCGGCGGACATCCTCGCGCAGCAGATCGTCCAGTTCACGAACGGTAACAACCATGCGGGTGTGGCGTAGCGGCGCGGCCCGCGTCGGCAGTTCACGCACATCGAGATGGCGGGTTTGCTGGGGATTGAGCCGCAGCGGCGGGCTGTCCAGGCCGTTGGTTTGCGGCGCATTGAGCCGGGAGTAAAGCCGGTCGATTGATACAGGCTGCCACAGCTCGGCTTGCTGAGGGCGCGGACGAGGGGATTCGATCGCCGTCTGCGGATGCTGCTGGCGGAACTGGCGCGGCGTCAGGCCGTGCTCGCGTTTAAACAGGTCGCTCATCACCCGGCTGCTAGCGAAGCCATGCTGCTGGGCGATCTGCTGCACCGACCTGCGCGTGGCCGTCAGCTGCTCGGCGGCCTTGCGCAGGCGCAGCCCGGTGATGTACTGCATAAAGCTGACGCCCACCTCTTTGCGGAATAGACGCGATAGCCAGGCTTCGGAAACAAATTCCGCGGCGGCAATCTCCTGCAGCGACAGGCGCCGTTGATAATTGGCATCGATTCGCGCCACTACTCGATTAATTCGTTGGCTCCAGCGTTCCGAGCCGCGAGGCGCCTGGGCGGTGAGGGGACGGCTGAAGCGTGACGCCAGCAGGAGCGCAATTTCGCTAAGCCAGCGGTTGGCCTCCAGCCGGTAGTGTGCCTGGGGATTGACCAGACCAAGGACCAGCAGCTGGCGCATCAGGTAACGCAGGGTGTCTTCGGCATCGCGCGTTTCGCTGCTGCTCTGGTAGGCGGAGGAAAAAAAATCACCGTCGAGGCGGGTCAGCCACCCGGCGTTCAGCGACAGCGTCATCACAACGTTCGCCGTCTTGCTGTTGAGACTCCAGCGGCGATGACGATTCACTATCGCCAGTTCATCAGCCTGTAGATAGCGACCCGTTTCGCCATCGCGGAGTTCTACGCTGCCCTCAAGCAGCCATATCAGTGTCAGAGCATCGTTTTCCTGCTGGCTCCACTGTCGGATATCGCGAACCACAACCTGAAAGTCGCCTGAATGATGCTCCACCGTCGCCTCCTGAAGACAAAAAACAGCATGTTATTTTTTGTCATAACCGTTTTGTATGAAAAGCACTCATTAATAATCCGTCACTATAAAACAAAAAATCGCATTTTAAAGCCAACAAAGATGCATAAACTCGAAAGTGTCGTGCAAACACAACACAGGAATAATAAAAATGACACACCCGATTATTGAGGCATTACAGGTTAACGAGGCGCAGTTTGTCGCGCTTCGCCGCCGTTTCCATCAGCAGCCGGAAATCGGTTTTGAAGAGCATAAAACCAGTGAAGAGGTTGCCCGCCTGCTCGGCGAATGGGGCTATCAGGTTCACCGCGGTCTGGCGGGCACCGGCGTGGTCGCGACCTTAAGCGCGGGCGACGGCAAAAAACGACTGGGGCTAAGGGCGGATATGGACGCGCTGCCGATGCAGGAGATGAGCGGCAAGGCGTGGGCCAGCCGGGTCGATGGACGTTTTCACGGCTGCGGCCATGACGGCCATACCACTACCTTACTGTACGCCGCGGAATATCTGGCGCGCACCCGACAGTTTAACGGTACGCTGCAGCTTATTTTTCAGCCCGCAGAAGAGTTGCTCTACGGCGGGCGGGTCATGCTCGAAGACGGCCTGTTTGACCAGTTTCCCTGCGATGCCATTTTTGGCCTGCATAATATGCCGGGGCAGCCGTTAGGCAGAATTGGCCTGCGCGATGGGGCGATGATGGCCTCCTCAGACACTCTCCATATTGAAGTCAAAGGGGTGGGCGGACACGGCGCGGTACCGGAGCATACTGTCGACGCCACGCTGGTTGCCTGTCATATCACCCTGGCGCTGCAATCCATTGTTTCCCGCAACATCACGCCGTTTGAACCGGCGGTGGTGACCGTGGGCAGCATTCAGGCCGGTCACGCGCCGAACATTATCAACGACAAGGTGTTAATGAAGCTCACGGTGCGCACCTTAAACGAACAGGTTCGCGAGACGGTCCTGCAGCGCATTCACGATATCGCCGTCGCTCAGGCCGAGAGCTTTAACGCCAGCGCCGCCTTAACCCACGTTAACGGCAGCCCGGTTTTAAGGAACGATCCGGCTGCCAATGAGATGGTTCGCACGGTGGCAACCGCGCTATTTGGAGCGGAGCAGGTCGGCGAGGTGAAGCCGTTTATGGGCAGCGAAGATTTTGCTTTTATGCTTGAGCGCAACCCACACGGCTGCTATTTCACCCTCGGCGCCGGAGACGAGGCGGATCGTTGCATGGTGCATAACCCCGGATACGACTTCAACGATGCGCTATTGCTGAAAGGCGCCGCGCTGTGGTGCGCCCTGACGGAACACTATTTGCGTTAATCTCCGCAACGAAGAGGACCCTGCTATGAGTTCTGTATCGCTAAGCGAAGCGCAGTTCGTCGGCACCGATCGTCTGCTGGCGGGTATTGTATTGAGCGTTCTGACCTTCTGGCTGTTTGCCCAGTCGGTGATCAACGTGGTTCCGGCAATGAAAAGCAGCCTCGATATTTCGCTGGAGACCCTGACTCTGGCGGTGAGCCTGAGCGCCTTATTCAGCGGCTGCTTCGTGGTCGCCAGCGGTGGTCTGGCGGATAAATTTGGCCGCATGCGTATGACCTCGCTCGGCCTGATCCTCAGCATTGTCGGCAGCGCGATGTTGGTGCTGTCGCAGGGGCCCGCGTTGTTTCTGGCCGGGCGCGTTTTACAGGGGCTGTCGGCCGCCTGCATCATGCCGGCGACGCTGGCGTTAATAAAAACCTGGTATGAAGGCAAAGCGCGCCAGCGAGCGGTCAGCTTCTGGGTCATCGGCTCCTGGGGCGGCAGCGGGCTGTGCTCGTTTGTCGGCGGGGCGATCGCCACCGGGCTGGGCTGGCGTTGGATCTTTGTTTTCTCCATCGCGGTAGCGCTGGCGGCGCTGTTTTTGCTGCGCGGTACGCCGGAAAGCCGTAGCGCCAGCGCGCAGCAGCATAAGCTGGACATCAGCGGCCTGCTCAGCCTGATCCTGGCGCTGGTACTGTTAAATCTTTTTATCAGCAAAGGCCACGGTTGGGGCTGGACCAGCGCAACCTCGCTGGCGATGCTGGCCGGCGCGCTGGCCTCGGGGCTATTTTTTATCCGTAGCGGCCAGCGTAAAGGCGACGCGGCGCTGATTGATTTCGCGCTGTTTCGCAACCGTGCCTACAGCGCCGCGGTGTTGTCGAACTTTATGCTTAACGGCGCCATCGGTACGATGATGATTGCCAGCATCTGGCTCCAGCAGGGGCATCATCTGAGCCCGCTGGAGAGCGGAATGATGACGCTTGGCTACCTGGTTACCGTGCTGGCGATGATTCGGGTGGGCGAGAAACTGCTGCAACGCTACGGCGCGCGTTTGCCGATGATGACCGGCCCGGTCTTTACCGCGGTCGGTATTCTTCTTATCTCCTGCACCTTTCTCGATAAATCGACCTATATCGTCACGGTCTTTTTCAGCAACGTGCTGTTTGGCTTCGGCCTGGGCTGCTACGCCACCCCTTCAACGGACACCGCGGTGGTTAACGCTCCCGAGAATAAGGTCGGCGTGGCCTCGGGGATCTATAAGATGGGCAGTTCGCTGGGCGGGGCGATGGGCATTGCGGTGACAGCGTCACTTTTTGCGCTGTTTTTACCGCTCGGAATGGCCAGCGCGGCGCAGTATGCGCTGTGGTTTAACGCCGCGCTCTGCCTTGGTTCAATGGCGGTGAGCGCGCTGCTGCTTCCGCATACAGGTCAAAGCTGATGCTTTTTCAGCAGCGCCCGCAGCTGGTGGTAGGTTAGCCCCAGCAGTTCGGCCGCCTGTTTTTGATTGTACTTCGCCTGTTCGAGGCTTCTCTCGAGCAGGCTTTTTTCTTGCTCCTGCTGGAAAGCGCGTAAATCGAGCGGCAGCGTGGGGCCTGGCGTCTTCTCCACTTCGACGAGCGCCGCCGTGTGCTGCTGGCGGAAGGGGTTAATAATAATATTATCCAGCTCGCACTCGCTGCTGCCGTGGCGGTAGACCGAACGTTCAACCACGTTTTTTAATTCACGGATATTCCCCGGCCAGCGGTAGTTTTGCAGCGTTTCGGCGGCGCGTTCGCTAAAGCCGGGAAACAGCGGTAATCCGAGTTCGCGACACATCTGGATGGCAAACTGGGTGGCGAGCAGCATGATGTCGCTCTGCCGTTCGCGCAGCGGCGGCAGCTGCACCACATCAAAGGCCAGACGGTCGAGAAGGTCGGCGCGAAAAAGTCCGTCTTCTACCATTTGAGGCAGGTCGGCGTTGGTCGCGCACACCAGACGGACGTTAACCTGTAGCGGCTGGCTGCCGCCGACGCGCTCCAGCTCGCCATACTCAATCACGCGCAGCAGTTTTTCCTGCACCAGCATCGGCGCGGTGGCCAGCTCATCGAGAAACAGGGTACCGCCGTCGGCACGTTCGAAGCGCCCCGGGTGACGTTTACTGGCCCCCGTAAAGGCGCCGGCCTCATGCCCGAACAGCTCCGAATCGAGCAGATTTTCATTGAGCGCCGCGCAGTTGAGCGAGATAAATGGCCCTTGCCAGCGGGATGAGAGAAAGTGCAGGCGGCTGGCGATCAGCTCCTTGCCGGTTCCGCGCTCGCCAATCACCAGCACCGGTTTATCGAGCGGCGCCAGTCTCGAGACCTGTTCCAGCACTTCAAGAAAGCTATTGGCCTCGCCGAGCAGGTTGTCCTTGTAATCCGCCATGATGAATTTCGCCATTTAGTAGTGTGATTCACCAGGTCACTTTAGCAATGCGCTGGCCAGATAACAACCACTTCCATTAAAATCAATAAGATAAAAACTTGGCACGGCATTTGTATTAGTCATGGCACAGGCCGGTGCCTGACACCAGAACTATGAGGATTGAAATTATGGGTATTTTTTCTCGTTTTGCCGACATCGTGAACGCCAACATTAACTCTCTGCTGGAGAAAGCGGAAGATCCGCAGAAGCTGGTTCGGCTGATGATCCAGGAGATGGAAGACACGCTGGTTGAAGTGCGTTCGACCTCGGCGCGGGCGTTGGCTGAAAAGAAACAGCTAAGCCGTCGTATTGAACAGGCCGTTGCCCAGCAGGCGGAATGGCAGGAAAAAGCCGAACTGGCGCTGCGTAAAGAGAAAGAGGATTTGGCCCGAGCGGCGCTAATCGAAAAGCAGAAGCTGACCGACCTGATCGGTAGCCTGGAAAACGAAGCGCAGCTGGTGGACGAAACGCTGGCGCGGATGAAAAAAGAGATTGGCGAGCTGGAAAACAAACTCAGCGAAACCCGCGCCCGTCAGCAGGCGCTGATGCTGCGTCATCAGGCCGCAAGCTCCTCCCGCGACGTTCGCCGTCAGCTAGACAGCGGCAAGATTGACGAGGCGATGGCGCGTTTTGAATCGTTTGAACGCCGTATCGATCATATGGAAGCAGAAGCGGAAAGCCATCGCTTTGGTAAAGATAAGTCGTTGGATCAGCAGTTCGCCGATCTGAAAGCGGACGATGAAATCAGCGAGCAGCTGGCGGCGTTGAAAGCCAAAATGAATCAAAATAACCAGTAATCATCTTCGGGCGGCACCAAGACGTGCCGCCGCCATCTGCAAGGAGTTCACATGAGCATGCTTTTTCTCGCCATCCCTTTGACGTTGTTTGTGCTGTTTGTTTTGCCGGTCTGGCTCTGGCTGCATTACAACAACCGCACCGCCAGCGGCAGCCTTTCGCAGAATGAACAGCAGCGCCTGCTGCAGCTGACCGATGACGCGAAGCGCATGCGCGAGCGTATTCAGGCGCTGGAAGCCATTCTTGATGCTGAGCACCCGAACTGGAGAGAGAAATAATGGGCGGACTGGATCTGAGTAAAAAACTGTGGCGCATTCCGCAGCAGGGCATGGTGAAAGGCGTTTGTGCCGGCATCGCGCAGTATCTGGACGTGCCGGTTAAGCTGGTACGCCTGATTACCGTACTGGCAATGATATTTGGCCTGTTCCTGTTTGTCGTGGTGGCTTACATCATTCTCTCGTTTGCGCTGGATCCGATGCCGGAAAGCGAGCTGTATGGTGAAAAAACGCCGAGCAGCGGAGAACTATTGGCCGCCGCGGATAAGGAACTGGCAGCGGGTGAGCGTCGTCTGCGTGAAATGGAGCGCTACGTCACCTCTGATACCTTTTCGCTGCGCAGTCGTTTCCGCCAGCTATAACTGAAAGTTGAGGTTAATGATGAACATGAAATGGCAGCAGGCCGGGCAAAAAGTCAAACCGGGTCTGAAAATCGCGGGCAAACTGGTGCTGCTCACCGCGCTGCGCTACGGCCCGGCGGGCGTCGCAGGCTGGGCGGTAAAATCCGTCGCGCGTCGGCCGCTGAAAATGCTGCTGATGCTTGTTCTGGAACCTATGCTCAGCCGGGCGGCGCAGCGGTTTTCTAAACGTCGCGGATGGCGTATGTTATGAGTGCCTAAACACTCACACTATCAGGATGATAACATGCGAAAACTCCTTCTGGGTTTAGCGCTGGCGATGGCCTTACCCGTCTTCGCGGCGGAACACTGGATTGACGTCCGCGTTCCGCAGCAGTATCAAAAAGAGCACGTCGTCGGGGCGGTGAATATTCCGCTGGCGGATTTAAAAACGCGGATTGCGGCGGAAGTACCGGATAAAAACGATACCATTCACGTTTATTGTAACGTTGGTCGGCAATCGGGACAGGCTCAGCAGTTGCTGAGCGAAATGGGCTACACGCAGGTGGTTAACGCCGGCGGCCTCAGTGGGATAGCCAGGCCGAAAAGCGCCAGCAAATAATCGTCGGCCCCGTCGCAGCGGGGCTAATGCAATCTATTGATAATTATCTCTTTAGCCCTCATGTTTATTTCCCTCGTTCTTCAGGCACAACAGGATGGCGATGAAGCGACTCAAAACAGAATTTAACGCGCTGATCAATCGTGGGGTTGATCGGCATCTTCGTCTGGCCGTCACCGGCCTTAGCCGCAGCGGCAAGACCGCCTTTATCACCGCGCTGGTCAATCAACTGCTGAATATTCACGCCGGCGCGCGGCTACCGCTGCTTAGCGCGGCCAGAGAAGAGCGCCTGCTGGGCGTCAAGCGCGTACCGCAGCGGGATTTTGGTATTCCGCGCTTCACCTATGATGAAGGGCTGGCCCAGCTCTACGGTCAGCCGCCGGTCTGGCCGACGCCCACCCGTGGCGTCAGCGAAATCCGCCTCGCTCTGCGCTATCGCTCTAACGATTCGCTGCTGCGCCATTTTAAAGAAACCTCAACCCTGTATCTGGAAATTGTCGATTATCCCGGCGAGTGGCTGCTGGATCTGCCGATGCTGGCCCAGGACTATTTGACCTGGTCACGGCAGATGACCGGACTACTGCAGGGGCAGAGGGCGGAGTGGTCGGCACGCTGGCGACAGCTATGCGAAGGTCTGGATCCGCTGGCGCCCGCCGATGAAACCCGTCTGGCGGAGATCGCTGCGGCATGGACCGACTATCTGCATACCTGTAAGCGCGAAGGGATGCACTTTATTCAGCCAGGGCGCTTTGTGCTGCCCGGTGAAATGGCCGGCGCGCCGGCACTGCAGTTCTTTCCCTGGCCGGATGTGGATGCCGCCGGTGAGGCTAAGCTGGCGCAGGCGGGCAAACATACCAATGCCGGAATGCTGCGCGAGCGTTTTAAATACTACTGCGAGAAAGTGGTAAAGGGCTTCTATAAAGATCATTTCCTGCGCTTCGATCGGCAAATCGTACTGGTGGACTGCCTTCAGCCGCTTAACAGCGGGCCGCAGGCATTTAACGATATGCGCCTGGCGCTGACGCAGCTGATGCAAAGTTTTCACTATGGCCAGCGTACGCTGTTTCGTCGCCTGTTCTCACCGGTTATCGATAAGCTGCTGTTCGCCGCGACCAAAGCGGATCATGTGACCGTCGATCAGCACAGCAATATGGTGTCGCTGCTGCAGCAGCTGATACAGGATGCCTGGCAAAATGCGGCATTCGAAGGTATCAGTATGGATTGTCTGGGACTGGCGTCGATTCAGGCGACGCAGAGCGGGCTTATTGAGGTGAACGGCGAAAAGATCCCTGCGCTGCGAGGCCACAGGCTGAGCGACGGCCAGCCGCTAACCGTCTACCCCGGCGAGGTGCCAGCCCGCCTGCCGGGCCAGGCCTTCTGGGAACAGCAGGGCTTTCAGTTTGAAAACTTCCGCCCGCAGGTGATGGACGTTGATAAACCGCTGCCGCATATTCGCCTCGATGCGGCGCTGGAATTTTTGATCGGAGATAAATTGCGATGACCGAACCCTTAAAACCGCGTATCGATTTCGACGGCCCGCTGGAGGAGGAAAAGGCGCAAATTTTGAAGTCCGCGCGCGCGTTTGACGGCGCCGACGCGGCGAAATTCGCTCCTGCGCGGCTTGACGTTCTGCAAGAAGAAGAGGGGGCGGCGGAAGCGGTAGTGGAGTCAGCGCTGCGACCTAAGCGCAGCCTGTGGCGAAAGATGGTCAGCGCCGGGCTGGCTATTTTTGGCGTCAGCGTGGTGGCGCAGGGCGTGCAGTGGACGATGACCGCCTGGCAAACGCAGGACTGGATAGCCCTTGGCGGCTGCGCTGCCGGCGCCTTGATCGTCGGCGCGGGCGTCGGTTCGGTGGCAACCGAGTGGCGCCGGCTGTGGCGACTACGCCAGCGCGCCCACGCGCGCGATGAGGCGCGGGATCTGATGCACAGCCATGCGGTCGGCAAAGGGCGCGCCTTTTGCGAGAAGCTGGCCCAGCAGGCGGGGCTCGATCAATCGCACCCGGCCCTGCAGCGCTGGTATGCGGCAATCCACGAAACGCAGAACGATCGTGAAGTGGTGAGCTTGTATGCGCAGATCGTGCAGCCGGTACTGGATGCGCAGGCGCGGCGTGAAATCAGCCGTTCGGCGGCAGAGTCGACGCTAATGATAGCCGTCAGTCCGCTGGCGCTGGTGGATATGGCGTTTATCGCCTGGCGCAATTTACGGCTGATCAACCGCATCGCCACCCTCTACGGTATTGAGCTGGGCTACTATAGCCGCCTGCGCCTGTTTCGTCTGGTGCTGCTCAATATCGCTTTTGCCGGCGCCAGCGAACTGGTGCGGGAGGTCGGGATGGACTGGATGTCGCAGGATCTGGCGGCCAGGCTATCGGCGCGCGCGGCGCAGGGGATTGGCGCCGGTCTGCTGACCGCGCGGCTGGGAATTAAAGCTATGGAACTCTGCCGTCCGCTGCCGTGGATCGCCGACGATAAACCGCGGCTGGGGGATTTTCGCCGCGAGCTGATCGGCCAGCTAAAAGAGACGTTGCAGAAGAGTAAAAGCGGCGTGGAAAAATAAGTCGCTTAAGCATTCCCGGCTTGCGGCGTGAATGCCTTAGCCGGGCTACCGTTTCACAGAAGGCTGTAACCTGTAGCCCGGCTAAGCGTAGCGCAAGCCGGGGAGAAAAACAGAAGCGATGATAGCCGCTCATCTCATCGCCATTTTTCGTCTGAGCGCATAACTTTACGGCAGAAAGGCCATTTTTCCGCCATACTGTCAATAATTGTTGACAGCTGGCTTCACGCCAGCAAATAACTGTCCTATTATTCATCCGTCATTGGCCTCTTTAGGGTGAAAACACCTATGCGTCTTGAAGTCTTTTGTGAAGACCGTCTTGGTCTGACTCGTGAATTACTCGATTTACTGGTGCTGCGCGGTATCGACCTGCGGGGTATCGACATTGACCCTATTGGCCGAATTTATCTCAATTTCGCCGAGCTGGAGTTCGCCAGCTTCAGCAGCCTGATGGCGGAAATTCGTCGTATCGCCGGGGTCACCGACGTGCGCACCGTAGCGTGGATGCCGTCAGAGCGGGAACATCTGGCGCTCAGCGCGCTGCTGGTGGCGATGCCGGAGCCGGTGCTGTCTCTGGATACCAAAGGAAAAGTCGAACTGGCTAACCCAGCCAGCTGCCAGCTGTTTGGCCAGAGCCAGGATAAGCTGCGCAGCCATCCGGTCGCGCAGCTGATTACCGATTTTAACGTCCAGCGCTGGCTGGAGAACGATCCTCAGGAGTCGCATGCGGAACACGTGGTGGTCAACGGACAGAACTTTCTGCTGGAGATCACCCCGGTCTACCTGGAAGGCGAGCACGGCGAGAAGGTGCTAACCGGCGCGGTAGCGATGCTGCGTTCGACGGTCCGTATGGGGCGCCAGCTGCAAACCATGACCATTCAGGATACCAGCGCCTTTAGCCAGATCCTCGCCGTAGGTCCGAAAATGCGCCACGTCGTCGAGCAGGCACGCAAGCTGGCCATGCTCAGCGCGCCGCTGCTGATCGTCGGGGATACTGGCACAGGGAAAGATTTGCTGGCCCACGCCTGCCATCTGGCGAGCCCGCGCGCGGGGAAACCTTATCTGGCGCTGAACTGCGGCTCTATCCCGGAAGACGCGGTGGAAAGCGAGCTGTTCGGCGACGCCATCCAGGGGAAAAAGGGCTTTTTCGAGCAGGCTAACGGCGGGTCGGTTTTGCTGGATGAAATTGGCGAAATGTCGCCGCGCATGCAGACCAAACTGCTGCGTTTCCTCAACGATGGCACCTTCCGCCGCGTCGGTGAAGATCATGAGGTCCACGTTGATGTGCGGGTGATCTGCGCGACCCAGAAAAACCTGGTGGAGCTGGTGCAAAAGGGGCTGTTCCGCGAAGACCTCTATTATCGCCTGAACGTGCTGACGCTGTATCTGCCGCCGCTGCGCGACTGTCCGCAGGACATCATGCCGCTGACCGAACTGTTCGTGGCGCGCTTTGCCGATGAACAGGGCATTCCGCGGCCAAAACTCTCAGCCGATTTAAATAGCGTACTGACGCGCTACAGCTGGCCGGGCAACGTGCGTCAGCTGAAAAACGCGATCTATCGCGCGCTGACTCAGTTGGATGGGTTTGAGCTGCGCCCTCAGGATATCCTGCTGCCGGACCACGACGTCTCTTCGCTGGCGGTTGGCGAAGAAGCGATGGAGGGGTCTCTGGATGACATTACCCGCCGTTTCGAACGCTCGGTGCTCACCCAGCTTTATCGCAGCTTCCCCAGCACGCGTAAACTGGCCAAGCGTCTTGGCGTCTCCCACACCGCGATCGCCAATAAGCTGCGCGAATATGGCCTGAGCCAGAAAAAAGGCGACGAGTAATGCTCACCAACCGTCTGCCCGGGCAGGCGGTTGGTATTTCCAGAAAAGGGCGGGGTCCAGGTGTAGAATGATTCTGTATATACTTCGTCTTTACCCTCTTTTTGGCAGGAATACGCATGCGGATCTGGCGTAGTGATTTTTTTCAATGGATGAAACTGCTGGTACTCTCCAGCGCGCTCTCTTTTATATTGTTCTGATTTCATCTTCCCGCCGCACTGCTGCTGGGGCCGATGATTGCCGGAATCATCCTCAGCCTGCGCGGCGCGGAAATTCGTGTACCCCGTCCCTTTTTTATCGCCGCCCAGGCGATTATCGGCTGCATGATCGCCCGCAGCCTGACGCCCTCCATTTTCGGCGTCCTGCTGGCGAACTGGGCGCTGGTGCTGTTGATTCTCTTTTCTACGCTCGCTATCAGCGCGCTGGCGGGATGGCTGCTGGTGCGCTACAGCGATCTGCCTGGCGCCACCGGGGCGTGGGGGAGTTCGCCGGGCGGCGCTTCGGCGATGGTGATTATGGCTCAGGAGTACGGCGCAGATGTCCGGCTGGTGGCGTTGATGCAGTATCTGCGGGTGCTGTTTGTCGCGGGGGCCGCGGCGCTGGTCGTTCGCGTCGCGCTCGGCGGTGAAGCGCAGGAGATGACTCAGCAGGTCGCCTGGTTTCCTCCGATAAGCTGGCAGCTACCGTTCACGCTGCTGCTGACGGCGGCAGCAGGGTGGTTGGGGCTGCGGCTGCGCTTTCCATCCGGCGCGATGCTCTTCCCGATGGTGATCGGGGCGCTGGCGCAGGGGGAAGGTTGGCTGCAGCTTGAACTTCCTGAGTGGCTGCTGGCGCTGGCTTATGCCGCCGTTGGCTGGAGCGTTGGTCTAAAGTTTAATAAACAGATTTTCCTGCTGGCGCTCAAAACCCTGCCGCAGATCCTCGCATCGATTATTGGCCTGATCCTGCTGTGCGCGCTGATGGCTTTTGGGCTGACGCAGGTTTTGCCGCTGGACTTTATGACCGCCTATCTGGCGACCAGTCCGGGCGGGCTGGACACGGTGGCGATTATCGCCGCCGGTACGCGAGCGGATATGTCGTTTATTATGGCGATGCAGACGCTGCGCTTGTTCACCATCTTACTGACCGGGCCGGCGATTGCGCGCTTTATCTCCCGCTATGCGGCGCGGGAATAAAAAAGCCCCCGGTTAACGAGGGCTTACGAGGCCTGTGGCGTTATTACGCTTTTAGCGCGGCCAGGGCGGCGTCGTAGTCCGGCTCTTCGGTGATTTCATTCACCAGCTGGCTGTAAACAACCTGGTCGTTTTCATCAATCACGACCACAGCGCGCGCCGCCAGGCCGGCCAGCGGGCCCGCGGAGATAGCGACGCCGTAGTCGGCCAGGAACTGCGCGCCGCGCAGGGTGGACAGAGTCACAACGTTGTTCAGGCCTTCAGCGCCGCAGAAGCGAGACTGAGCGAAAGGCAGGTCAGCGGAAATGCACAGCACGACGGTGTTGTTCAGTTCAGACGCCAGCTGGTTGAATTTACGTACCGATGCCGCGCAAACGCCGGTATCGATGCTTGGGAAAATATTCAGCACTTTACGGGAGCCTGCGAACTGGCTCAGCGCGACGTCAGAGAGATCTTTGGCCACCAGCGTAAACGGCTGCGCTTTAGCGCCTGCCTGCGGAATGGTGCCTTGAACAGAAACGGGGTTGCCCTGGAAATGCACGGTTTGTGACATGGTTATCTTCCTGTTTACATATAGTTAACGTCGCGGCTAGTGTATGCCATCCGTCAGCAACACGGCAAATCCTTTTAATACTTACCTGCGAGGTTCAGGGAATGCGAAATCTGCGAGTCTATGAAGAAGCCTGGCCGTTACATACCCCGTTTGTGATTGCCCGCGGCAGCCGCAGCGAGGCAAAAGTCGTGGTGGTGGAAATTGAAGAGAATGGTGTCAAGGGTACAGGCGAGTGCACGCCCTATCCTCGTTACGGGGAGAGTATTGCTTCGGTGATGGCGCAGATCATGGCAATTGGCGAACAGATTGAGCGCGGCGTTTCCCGCGAGGAGATCCAGCGCCTGCTGCCGCCAGGGGCCGCGCGTAACGCCGTGGACTGCGCGCTCTGGGACTGGCAGGCGCGAAGCGCGGGTAAGAGCATCGCGCAGCTGTTGGGCGTGACGCTGCCCAATCGGGTGGTGACGGCGCAAACGGTGGTTATCGGCACACCGGAGCAGATGGCGGCCAGCGCGGCGGCGCTGTGGGAAAAAGGGGCTACGTTGCTGAAAGTGAAGCTTGACGATCATCTGATTAGCGAGCGGTTGATTGCCATTCGTGAAGCGGTTCCGCAGGCCACGCTCATCGTGGATGCTAACGAAGCCTGGCGCGGCGATGGCCTGGCCGAGCGTTGCCAGCTGCTGGCGGATATCGGCGTGGCGATGCTGGAACAGCCGCTCCCGGCTGGGGCCGACGAGGCGCTGGAGAATTTTATCCACCCGCTGCCCATTTGCGCCGATGAGAGTTGCCATACTCGCGACAGCCTGGCGGCGCTGCGCGGCCGCTATGAGATGGTCAATATCAAGCTTGATAAGACCGGCGGCCTGACCGAAGCGCTGCTGTTGGCGCAGGAGGCGGAGCGCCTGGGATTTGCGCGGATGCTGGGCTGTATGCTGTGTACTTCCAGAGCCATCAGCGCGGCGCTAGCGCTGGCGCCGCAGGTCCGTTTTGCCGACCTCGATGGCCCGACCTGGCTGGCGGTGGACGTCGAGCCGGCGCTGCATTTCAGCACCGGCGTGCTTCATCTTTGAGAGTGCCAGTGCAGCAGGTCCGTCATTGCCGCCAGGTATTTATCGGTCGCCTCGTCGGCGGATATCGGCGGGAATTCGGCGGTAATGCAGGGCAGGCCGATATCCGCGCACCAGCTGCCAAAGGAGCCGGGCGTTTCATAGCCGACGCTGCCCACCAGCGGCAGGCTAAACGCATCGGCGAGCCATTGACCCAGTTCGCTATGGCCGGGATCTTCAATACAGGCCAGCGGATCGTGAAACGAGACCACCCACGCGGGGTGGATCTGGTGGATAAGCTGGCACAGCGCCTGGGTTTCCGGTTCTGAGCCGGGTTTTTCGCCGGTGAGCAGAACCACATCGCGCTGTTCCGCCGCGCTGTTCCAGCGATAAACCGTTTCGCCTTCTTTCCAGTTCGCCGCCGGAAAATTCCGGTTCAGGTCGATCCCGCGCGCGTTAGCGCGCAGCCCCAGCTGGCAGCCGTCCGGGTTGACCGCCAGCACCACATGATGACGGCGCAGCTCGGGTTTGAGCGTACGCAGCGCGCAGGAAAGCGTGACTATGGATGAGCCTTCATCGCCGTGGGTTCCGGCAAGGATCAGGCCGCTACGGCTATCGGCCAGCGGCGCCGGGAACCACAGCAGCGGCGCGCCAAGGTGAGACTGGCCGTAGCGTTGTGTTCCTGGCGGAAAATCACCGCGCTGAGGGCGAGGACGAGAAACGGGCATAGGGCATCCTGTTATCAGGTTATTTTTCAGCAGTGTTGTGTAAAACCGTCCCGGAATCAAATAGTTTCCAGCGATAGTGAAATCAGCATAGACGTCAACTTTCTTTCACAAGCCGTTTGCAATTTCAGGTGATGAAACAAATAATTATCGCACTGCCAGCTCTGGTTTTTTTATTTTAAAGGGGATCTTATGAAGTATCCTGTCACATTGACATGCGGCGCGCTGTGGTTAGCCAGCGTCTCTTCTCTTGCCTGGGCGGCTGATGTCCCGCCGGGCACTGTTTTAGCCGAAAACCAGGTGCTGGTGCGGCATATTAAAGACGAGCCCGCCTCCTTAGATCCCGCGAAAGCCGTCGGTCTGCCTGAAATTCAGGTTATCCGCGATCTTTTTGAAGGTTTAGTCAATCAGGACGAGAAAGGCAACCTGATCCCGGGCGTGGCGACTCGCTGGCAGAGCAATGATAATCGCGTCTGGACATTTACCCTGCGCGATAACGCCCGCTGGTCCGACGGAACGCCGGTAACGGCAGAGGATTTTGTTTATAGCTGGCGGCGGCTGGTTGATCCCAAAACCACATCCCCGTTTGCCTGGTTTGCTGCGCTGGCCGGAATCGCTAATGCGCAAAATATTATTGATGGTAAAGCCGCGCCGGATACCCTCGGCGTTACCGCCGTTGACGCGCGTACCTTGCGCGTGCAGCTGGATAAACCGCTGCCGTGGTTCAGCAATCTGACGGCGAGCTTTGCTTTCTATCCGGTGCAAAAAGCTAACGTGGAGAGCGGCGACAACTGGACGCGTCCGGGAAGCCTGATTGGCAACGGCGCGTATGTCCTAAAAGATCGCGTGGTGAATGAAAAGCTGGTAGTGGTCCCCAATACGCACTACTGGGATAACGACAAAACGGTGATCCAGCAGGTCACATTTACGCCCATTAACCAGGAATCAGCGGCCACCAAACGTTATCTGGCCGGCGATATCGATATCACCGAGTCGTTCCCGAAAAATCTGTATCAGAAGCTGCTGAAGGATATACCGGGGCAGGTTTATACTCCGCCGCAGCTGGGAACTTATTATTACGCCTTTAACACTCAGAAAGGGCCAACCGCCGATGAGCGCGTCCGCCTGGCGCTTAGCATGACTATCGATCGTCGTCTGATGGCGGAGAAAATTCTGGGTACCGGCGAGAAACCGGCCTGGCGCTTTACTCCGGATGTGACCGCAGGCTTTACTCCGCAACCGACGCAAATCGAAAGCATGAGCCAGGCCGAACTGAATGCCCAGGCGAAAGCGCTGCTGCAGGCGGCGGGCTACGGTCCGAACCGTCCGCTGAAGCTGACGCTGCTGTACAACACCTCGGAGAACCACCAGAAGATCGCGATTGCGGTGGCTTCCATGTGGAAGAAAAATCTGGGCGTCGACGTGAAGCTGCAAAACCAGGAGTGGAAAACCTATATCGACAGCCGCAATACCGGCAATTTCGATGTGATCCGCGCCTCGTGGGTGGGGGATTACAACGAACCGTCGACTTTCTTGTCGCTGCTGACCTCAACCCATAGCGGCAATATCTCCCGTTTCAACGATCCGGCCTACGACAAAATTCTGACCCAGGCGGCGCTGGAAACGTCGGAAAAAGCGCGCAATGACGATTACAACGCGGCGGAAAAAATCATTATGGCGAAAGCGCCCATCGCGCCGATTTATCAGTACACCAACGGGCGTCTGATTAAACCATGGCTGAAAGGGTATCCGATAGCCAATCCGGAGGACGTGGCCTATAGCCGCACAATGTATATCGTGAAGCACTGATGGGTACTGACATTTAAACCCGTAGCTGGCGCGATTTTAGCGCCAGCTCCTCCTTCAAATAATCTTCATCGAGGCAGTTATCCGGTTGTTTTTTTACCGCAGCAATTCGGCAAATTTCGCCAGCCATTGCGGATGGGCGGGCCAGGCGGGGGCGGTAACCAGATTGCCGTCAATATGCGCCTGATCGATACCGATGTCGGCAAAATGTCCACCGCTGAGCCGCACTTCCGGCGCGCAGGCCGGATAGGCGCTGCAGGTGCGGCCTTTTAATACCCCCGCAGCCGCCAACAGCTGAGGGCCGTGGCAAACGGCAGCAATAGGTTTACGCGCTGCGTCAAATGCCTGCACCAGTTTAAGCACTTCCGCATTCAGGCGCAGATATTCTGGCGCCCGTCCGCCGGGGATCAACAGCGCGTCATAATCCGCTTCTTTCGCGCTTGCAAAATCGGCGTTGAGAACAAAGCGGTGGCCGGGTTTCTCGCTGTAAGTCTGGGCGCCGTCAAAGTCATGGATGGCGGTCATAATGTAGTCGCCTTTGATTTTGTCAGGACAGACCGCATCAACCTGATGACCAATCATTTGTAGTGCCTGAAACGGCACCATGGTCTCGTAATCTTCGGCAAGGTGTGTGCTTTGTACATTGTTGATACTGTACGGCCAAAGATGAACATGGTTAGCTATTTATGCATATGATTTATAACTATTATTTATTTTTTTCTGTCAAGTTATGAACATGGTTGTACATGATTTGATATTGTTGTTTATGTTCGTTCATGCGATATTGAGTACAGAATAAGTACATAAAATACCAAAATGGTGAGTACAGAAAACTAACATGGCAATCAGTGACACAAAGCTCCGCTCTATCTATGGTAAACCATATTCCGGGCCTGCTGAAATTACGGATTCAGACGGGCTTGGAATTCGCATAACCCCCAAAGGCGTGATCAGCTTTCAGTTTAGGTTCCGATGGGAAGGGAAGCAGAACCGAATGGGGCTCGGGCGTTACCCAGCGCTGACCCTGCGCGATGCCCGCAATATCGTTGCAGACCTGAGGGAGTCGGCAGACAAAGGCATTGACCCCCGAACGCTGGCTGGTGGCAACAAATCCAAGAGCAAGCCAACAGTAAAGGATTGCCTGGATTACTGGAAAGAAAATTACGTGGACGTAACGCTAAGAGCTAAGACGATAGCGCTTTATAAATCAACGGTTATAAAGCATATGCGCGACGCTTTTCCCGGCATTCCTGTTGAGGATATCCCTGTCCGCTTGTGGGTAGAGAGGTTTACCGAAGAGGAGAAAATCAACCCTCGCCGAGCCCGGCATTTATTGATACAGCTCAGGTCTGCCATTGGTTGGTGTACGCGCCGACAATTCATTAGCACAACCGAACTCATGCTTTTGCAGCCGAAAGATATCGGTGTTAAACCGGTGATTGGGGAGACCACGCTCAGCTATAACCAGCTTGCCAAAATCTGGATGGCTATAGAAAGAAGTCGTGGGTCAACTTCTAACCGATTGCTTCATCAACTGCTAATGCTGTACGGCGCCAGGAATAGCGAACTTCGGCTGGCTATAAGGGGGGAGTTTGACCGAGAGGAGGGGTTATGGGTTGTGCCGGCAGAGAAAAGTAAAACCAACAAAATTATCAGGCGCCCCATTTTCTCCGCCGCAGATGATTTGCTGAAAAAAGCTGAAATGACGTATGGGGATATACTTTTCCCTGGCGAGGACCTGAAAAGCCCCATTACTATTTCTGGTGCAAATAAATTTCTCAGAAGAATCAAGGACTCGTTGGGGTTTGGTGAGTTTACTTCACATGATTTTCGGCGCACATTGGCAACCCGGCTATCCGAAGAGGGTGTTGCTCCGCACGTCATCGAAAAGATGCTGGGGCATGAACTTGGCGGCGTGCTTTCTGTCTATAACAAGCATGACTGGATTGCCGAACAGAAAGACGCCTATGATCTGTATGCTGAAAAGATATTCTGGCATATCAGGAGGATTTCTGGTTGATACCCCCGTTTAAGATCCACTCCACAATAGCAGAGCGCAGATATTGCTTAGGATAGGTCCGGACCGGTTTGGGGAAATTATAGCGCTCGGTGTATTTGCGGATGGTCACGCGTGAAGATACTCGGATCATCCGCATTGCCTCTTCCTCGTCAATCATTTCAATGTCTACCATATAACCCACCTCATACCACTTTCAGGCCACGACAGTGGCACCACGTCTCATACATCCGCTTAACCACTTCCCGGCAATAGTAGCCGTGACCGTCTCGCGTCAGGTCATACCGGCCGCCGTAGCGCAGCCGGACCCATATCTCAAATTCTCTGTTCATCGTTTCATCTCGCGCAGCGCGGTTTTATAGGCCCGCAGCGCATCCCTGGTTTTGCCTGAAATATGCGTCTTCATGAAGAAGCTGCCGCGCCGTTCGCTGATGACGCCCGGGGTGCAGAGCAGGGTGGCATCAACAACCCGGTTATGTTTGCGAAACTCGAAAATGGTGCTGGTAATAGTCACCGCGGCCACAGCGCCATAATCTTTAAAGTCGATTTTCATCTTTCTGATCCTCCTCAACCGCTGCAACATATCCTCCCCACCCGCCATAGCTGTTCACCATTTCGCCCAGGCGTGAAAGGCATGCATTCATCCAGCGGATCCCCCGAGGCGTAAGCGCCGGCACTGTTCCCCAGTCGATAAATCCCGAATTGCTGCGGTGCAAATATTTGATGAGGTCCAGAATGTTGATGTAATGCGCACGGCGGCGCTCTATGTCCCACCCTTTATCTTTGAGGTAGGAGTCAATGAAGCCCTGCAGCGCTGGCTGGTTAAGCGAAATATCGCCGTACTGGTGGCGATACACCGGGCGACGGTGCCGGCTGACCAGATAGAACAGATACGCATCGCACACCCAGGTAAGCGCCTGCTGGTGGGCCTGCTCGATCGTTGCGGATGGTAGCCAGATATCGTTATTCACCGTGATCACCCTCGTTGAAGATCTCCGCTGGCTCCTTGCGAAGCTCGAACCCGCCGAACTCCGGGTGCTGCCAGCGTTTACGGCCTTTGGTTGGTGGAGTGGATTCCTTAATCAGGACCTCGACCGCCGCCATGAAAAATTCACGATGCACGCAAAGCCCACGAATGCCATCGATGTAACAGTTTGGAAGGTCGGAGAAAGTGACCAGCCGGCGGCAGGTTCCATCGGATAATCCGGTAGCCCAGGAAACTTTGTGGACCGGCACATACTCTGGTTCTTTGGCTTCTTCCCGCGCTGCGTGGCCGATATGATCGATATGAGGTGCTGTCGACGGGGTGGAGACCATCGCGCTGATATGGACTATGGCCTGAAGGCCGGTGGTTTCCAAGATGCTTTTCATCACCCCAGCGGCGGTGGCTTCTGCGACTGTGCGGGCCAGCGCTGCAAAATCCGGGTTAATTCCGATCTCCGGTTGCGCGGGCTTGGCTGCAATGCGCGGTTGCTCAAGCACCTTTTTCATACCTTGCCATTGTTCAATGAGGGCCAGTCGGCGCTTTGGGTCATAGCCTGTAATGAGCGTCATCGAAAGGTCTTCGTTTAGCCAGATTTCATCAATAACGGTACGTCCACAGTAATCCTTATATGAAATGAAAAAACCTTTAAAATCATCATCGTCCAGATTTGGACCATAGATACCCAGCTGTTCCAGCATTGCTTTAATGTCGCGAACAACATGCTTAGGTTCTTTATCGGTAACCACTGCGATTTCACTGCTGCTCATCATCAGTACGCCGTTGACGGATTTCATATTCATGTTATTCAGCCTCCTTCAGTTCAATTCCGAGCTTTTTCGCAAGGCGTCGTTGATTGCGAGTCAGCTGCATCCGGACCATGCCTTCAGGGGCCGGTGTTGCAGCGTCGTGGAGGCTATGCCGAAGACTCGCATAATCAGTGGCATTGCTGTTGTCTGGCCGGATGTGACTGTGGAAAAACTGCGCCATCGTCATTCCTGCGTATCCTTGCGATGTGCTGTTTCTGCGTGCTTTCTTTGCCATTCCTATTTCCCCTCAGTGCATAACCGGCATGCCTGGCATGCCCTCGGTCTGGATTTGCTCGATAAAGCCGTCGTGCAGCATGTTGAAGCCCTGCCGGCCCATAGATGACAGCCGGAACCCGCATTCGTCGTCACAAACGACCATGTCCTGATACATGCGCAGCGCCAGCGGCAACCCTTCCTTTTGCCCGTATTTCTCGATGGCGCCGGCCTCAACGTGGTTGGCGAGCGCAAAGCGTTCAGGTCCCGGATAGACGCTAATGGCGCCATGCTTGCTGGAATAGATAACAGCAGTATCAACACCGCCAGTATCATTCGGAACGTCGACAGTTCCGTTTTTCTCCAGCTCCTCAGTGATGAACACGGCAGCCAGTAACCAGCGCCAGAGGATCAACTCTTTTTCGATATTGAGCGTGATCCAGTTGCTTTCTACCGCTTCCATGATGCAGGCCAGAATTTCCATTCCATCGGCAAGGTGTTTGTCATAGCGGCCGTTATCAAGCTCGCGAATAGCGGCGGAGTAACCAATAATCCGGCTTTCAGACAACCGGATGCCGGTTGACGTCGGTTCCGGGTTAAATGCTGTGTGATCCATTGCGTACCTCTTCTGGCTTGCTGGCTTTGAGCTCTTGGCGCTCCTTCACGTAGCGGTCGTGCATGGCATCCCACTTTGCGCACCATTTCTGCATTTCACGTTTGCGGGCAAGGATGCGACGCAGCCGGCGAACGGTGCGCTGGTGGGCGCGGTGGTATTCGTCGGTAGTTTCGCCACGGCGCCACATTTCGTTTCCTTCATGCTCCACAAGGTAATCAGGGTGGCGTTGCTTAAACCCGGACCGGGCGAAAGCATGCGACGTCAGAAAGTGAGCCAGCCAGCTAATGGCGGTACTGCGGCTAAAGCAGCGCTTCATGCGGCCGTGGCGGATCGCGGCGAACAGATCACCAACCTGCGTTGGGTGCTTTTGTAACGCCAGGTCAATGGCGCTGACAGTTCTGTTGTCAATCATTTGTCTTTCTCCCGGTTATAGGTTTCATGACTCATAACTTCCCAGTTCCGGCCATCGTCTTTCGATAACAGGCGCCAGCGTGGGTTAACCTTCAGGCTGAGGTAGCCGGTGCGGCGCATTCGCCGCGGGAATATCCGCCGGCGCCTATACCGCAGCAGGACCTGCAGCGCCTGCAGGTGAACCCTCTCAGGAATTCGTATCGCTGTCAGTGCCACCAGCTACCTCCTCAAATCTCAGTTCCATTTCGCGCGCCATTTCGATAAACGTGGCCAGTGTGCAAATGTGCTCGTCGTCGAACAGCTGGCGGTCGCATATCACCCTCCCGTTCTCGATGTGCAAGACTACCCGCCCGGTAAAATCAGGGAGGACATGCAGATCCACGTTCAACACGGGGCGGGGGATCAGCACACCCTGATAGAGCATTGTTTGCTGGTTATTCATTGCCGGACTCCGCAGTAACTGGTTTCTGCTTTTTGACGAACTCAACCAGTTCAGAAATAAGCTCGTCGATTAACTCTTTCCCGCTTTCTGTGAGGAATTCGCCGCTGCCATTAACATCAACAGAGTTGCTGTAAATTCCCTTAAGAGCTTTCACACCTTCCACATTTCCGTATTCACCGAGCGCCAGTCGCTCGAATTTCCGCAACAATCCATCAAGAAGAATCTCAGTTAATTCGATAGTACTAATCCCACCCTTGTTGAGCTTAATGACAAGTAAGCTACTCCCAGTCTTTCGCTGGTGGCGTAACAAGGCCGCTTTTAAAATTCTGCGTCTATAAGTGCTAATTAAATTATTCACTTTTATTTACCGTAAGCCTTTTTTAAATAAAGCATGGCTATAGACCAATAACCAAGAGAGACAAATAACTGAGCTGTTTTAAATGCTTGTTTATTAATCATGGTTACCCTTAATTTGATTGCAGAAATCCCCGGGATTACTCCTGTAATTAAAATTACTAATTAAATTTTTAAGCCGGGTTTTTAGACTCTTCCTCAATAAGGTACGCTGCAACTGGCCCAATCAGATCAGCCAAAAGTGAGGCGACAGATTCCACGTCTGAGTCGGTCAGTTTATGAGGGTAGTTCTCAAGCATCCTCGCCACAATCTCAGCCTGGTAAGCCTTTGATGCTGCTTTTTGCAAAGTGATATCAGACATTTTTAGCATCCTTATAACCGGAAGAATATGTTGCTGAGTTAGCTATTTTATTTGTTGCTATTGCTAATTCAGCGAGGTCTGCAACCACACTAGAAAGCATCATTATTTTATCTTTATTTAATCTCTTTTCTTCTGCCTCACTCATTATGCTAACCCCTATATGATTGATGGCTTGCAAAATAGATATTGTTTTTGTATCGCAATCAGTAGCAATTTTGTCGAAATCAATGTTTTGACATTGCTCTTTATCGGAAGAGAAACGGTAATCAGGTATAGTTACCAGTTGAAAAAATTTCTCTGTACTCATCTTTTGCACTCCATTAATCCGCTAATGCATAAACAATACATAACGTATTAAATAAGATCAATACAAAATGGAGTATTTTGGTGTGTTATTTCACATCATTTTGTTTTTCAAGGTTTTTTAGTTTCTGGTGGGGTGTTGGAGGCAAAAAAAAAGCCGCTTTCGCGGCCAATTTATGGGAGGTTGGTGATTTTTGCGTCGACTACAACCCCGATAATACGGCAATTGCCATTGATAGGGATTATTGGGTATTGGGGGTTGAGGGGTTTGAGAAATCTTTGACCGGCATCGATAACAAGCTTTTTGAAAGTGGCTTCATTGTCACCGTCAAGTTTCGCTACAACCAATTTTCCGTTGATTGCTTCCACTTGGGGATCGACAAGTATCGCCATCCCTTCCGGTATGCTCAGCCCTGCTGGTGATGTCATGGAATCGCCTCTGACGTCTAACCAGAACGAATCCTCAGAGCATTCAACGGTGGTGTCATACCATCGATCTATCGCTCTACGGTGGTACGGTTCTACAGCTTCCATCCAATCTCCAGCGCTAACCCAGCTTATAACAGGGTAGCTTCCCTTGGATTCGTTAATGCTATTAAAACTTACATTGTGATCGGCTCTTGAGTCGCTGATAGTGCCGTCAGCATTTACTACGAAGCCGGGCATTTTCAATATGTTAAAAATCTTAGCTATAACCTCTAAGTTCGGTTCACGTCTGGCGTTTAACCAATGGCCCAGCCCGCCCTGCGTTATGCCGAGCGCCTCTGCCAGCTGTTCTTGAGTCATGCCGACTTCTTTCATCCTGGTTTTGGCCAGGTCCTGCCATCTCTGTTTCATAGCCATGATTATTACATTCCGTATTTACCGAGCAACTTCCATTTTGTATTATTCTTGTGACCGTGTATAGTACGTTATGTATTATTTATGCGAGACTAATCGAATGAGTGGAATCAAGAGCCTTAGACGCAAAGCAAAGGTAACTCAGGGAGAGCTGGCCGCGCTGATTGATAGCTCCCAGGGGGCCGTTAGCCACTACGAAACAGGAAGAAGGATTCCTGATGTTGCAGTCGGAAAGCGGATCGTCAGCGCGTTTAAACAGCTTGGCCTGAATACAAGTTTGGACGAGGTATTTTCAGATGATGTTGCACGGGATGAGGCCTGACCACGGTTTGCTCCCATCTGTGTACGCATCTGCAGATGAAGAATGGATCAAGCAGCAGTTACTGAGCCTGACGCCAGCAGCACGACAAAAAGCCATTCAGCGTTATGCAGCTGTGTATCAGGAATCGTTCGAAGCCGAGCCCGTTCCATACCGCAAGGAGAACCGGGCAAGGCATGAAGCCAATGTGAGGCTTCGCAGATTCGTGGATGCACACGGACGCGCACTGCAGGGGTATACGACCCAGCCACCCCTGGCCGGATCTCAGTAACGATCCGTTGGTCACCGGGCTTAAAGGTGCCGGGTGATAGCAGGGAACAATCCTTGACTGTTTTTTGTTCTTTGTACCAGCTTGCGAGTACATGGGATGGGGAAGAGGGAAGAGGGGGGTTGGGGGGAGTTGGGAGTTAGGGCAGGAATAGCGTCCTTTTCCAACAGACAGGTACATGGGTTAGGTAGGTACCGATCTTGAAGGCAGAACCATAAAAGAGCGGCGCACTAGCAAACTGGTACACGGTATCCCGGCAAGAGGTCAGGAATGTTTCTTCCTGGAAGAGTAGAACTCAAAAAGGGCTGACAATGCTTAACATCACACCGAACTTTGCACAGGAACGTGGGCTTAACATGCTGCGGCGCACCTGGAAGGCGCACGATTCCTTCATGGTCTACGCACCGACCGGAAGCGGCAAAACAGGCCTGGCTGCGTTTATCGCCGCCGGCCTGGTTAGTCGTGGTATGCGTGTTCTGTTTGTCGCCCCGTATACGATCCTGATTAACCAGACCGCCCAGCGCTTTACAGAATACGGGTTGCCGGAAGACCAGATTAGTTTTATCTGGCGTGATCACCCGAACTACGACCCAAATCTGCTGATCCAGATTGCGAGCGCTGACACGCTCATTAGGCGTGAATTTCCCAAAAACATCGATCTGCTTATTGTCGATGAGGCGCACCTGCGTAAACGCCGTATCCTGAAAGAAATCGAACGGATCACAGCGGAGAAAAAAGCGAAGGTTATCGGTTTATCTGGTACCCCTTTTGCGCCGTTCCTGGGCCATTACTATCAACACCTGATTAAGCCAACGACGATTGGCGAATTGATCCAGCGTGGTGACCTCAGTAAGTACGAATTTTTCGCCCCAACAAAACCGGATCTTAGCGGGGTAGAAACGAAGCCATCTATAGAGTTCGGTACTGATTACGACGAGTCCCAGCTGGCGGAAATCATGTGCGGTTCTGACCTGGTGGGCGATATCGTCGATAACTGGCTTCGTCATGGTCGTGACCTTCCTACGGTGGCGTTCTGCGTTAACAAGGCCCACGCAAACTTTGTAACCATGCAGTTTAACAAGGCGGGCATTAACGCTGAGGTGATGGTCGCAGAAACACCCCACGAAGAACGGCAGGCGATGATCCACCGCTTCGAGACTGGCGCCACAAAAATAATCGTCAGTGTGGGTGTGCTGGTGGCCGGTTTTGATAGTGATGTTCGCTGCATTATCTACGCCCGTCCGACAAAAAGTGAAATTCGCTGGCTGCAGGCGCTGGGCCGCGGACTGCGAACTGCACCCGGGAAAGATGCCTGCCTGATTTTTGATCACAGTGGCACTGTGCATCGCCTCGGCTTCCCTGACTCCATCGAATACGACGATCTGCCATCCACAAACGACGGCATGAAAGCGGCCGCTGCCGGCGCAACTAAGGAGCGCGAAGAAAAACTTCCGAAAGAATGCCCCGAATGTCATTTCATGAAGCCATCCGGCGTTTACGTCTGCCCAAAGTGCGGATTTAAACCGCTCGTTGGTCAGGACGTCGAGACTGACGGCACCCGCAACATCAAAAAAATGAGCAAGCACGAAACGGTTTATACCAAAAGCGACAAGCAGTCCTGGTGGAGTCAGATCAAGTTTTACCAGCGTCATCGTGCGGCGCAGGGGAAACCTGTCAGCGATGGCTGGTGTGCTCATACCTTTCAGGAGAAATTCGGCGAATGGCCCAACGGCTTAAGCGACTTTCCAATGGAGATCACACCGGAGGTCAGCAATCACATCAAACACAAACTTATCAAATTTGCTAAACGCCGCGAACGCCTGCAGCAGATGGGGAAGAAACCTGACCAGGATCTATTTCCACCTCCGAGCGCCAGTATCAACTATGAGCCTCCTGAGGGCAGCGACGGGCAATTAATTATCGAAGCAAAACGAAAACTCCAGAAAAACGTAAATAGTGCGAGTCAGTGATATGAAAACAGCAGAAGCAGCAAAAGGCCGGTGGTCAGAAATTTTTGAATATTACGGGCTGCCGCCTATCACCGGGAAAAACCATTACAAGGGAGAATGTCCGGTCTGTAAGGCGCGGGGGAAGTATCGCGTTGATGACCGTGACGGTCAGGGTACATGGATCTGTGTATGCGGTAGCGGTGACGGGATGAAGCTGCTGACCCTGACCCAGTCAAAAAGCTTTTCCGCCATCTGCGCAGAAGTGGACCAGCTCATCGGGAATAACTATCAGCGCATCAACGTGCCTTCTAACAGTTCGGCGGCGCGGCAGCGCCAGCGAGTCATCAGTAAGTTTTCCAAGTTGCTCGATTTACGGGGAACTAGCGCGGCTGGTTACCTTCTTCAACGTGGGATAAGTCGCCTGCCGGCAGAAGGCATCCGTTTTTGTGACCGCCAACGCCATGCGGGGCGCGTTTATCAAGCTCTGTATGCCCTGGCTACCGATGACAAAGCTGAGCTTTGTTACCTGCACCAGACGCTGCTGGACGGCGACAGGAAGGCAGATATTGATAGCGCCAAACGTCTTAAGTCGCTTCAAGAGGACAGCTATCTGGATCACGCCCGCTCTGTGGCCATTCGCATGTTTCCGGTATCAACGACGATCGGCATTGCCGAAGGTATCGAAACAGCACTCTCCTGTTATCAGGTTTATGGCGTCAACACCTGGGCGGTAATCAACAGCGGGTTTATGAAGAAATTCCGGGTCCCGGCAGGTGTGAAGCATCTGATTATTTTTGCCGACATGGACAAGCACTCTGCAACTGGACATGCCGCGGCGTTCGAGTGCGCCCACGCAAACCTGCTGGCGAAAAACGACCTGGTGAAAGTCAGCATACGCTGGCCGGATAACGGAGATTTCAATGATATGCTTATGAACGGCGATCAGGTTCGTGAACAAGTTTTCTATAAAAAGGTGGCAGCATGATGAACAATAACAACCTGCAACATAACCAATTCTTCACCATCGAACAGGACTTTTCGCCTGAGAAAATTACTGATGCTGAGCGCCTTGTTATGGAGCGCTTCAGTCATATTTATGCAAACTGGGCCGATGAAAAAAACTTAAGTCGTGAGGCGGAAGAACTTCGCGTAAGAGAAATTAAAGGTTTTAAAAACATCCTCCTCTCTCCCTGGACATTAAGCGATGTAACCATTGAATGGGATTACTGGGAATCCGTACTTCGTCACAGGTATAAAACACAAAATGGCGATGGCTACGTCCAGATTATCTGGGATCGGCGCGGGTGGCTCACTGACCTTTTGTGCGCCATGAAACCAGTTACCCGGGCTGAAGCATTAACAGTCTGCAAGTGGTTACTGGCATGTGACTATTTTGAGGAACGGGATTCGCTGTTTGATCGCATTATTTTGAACCTGGTCGGGGAGTGCGAAGAATGAAACTGGAAGCCTCCCTCAAACACTTTAGCCCTCAGGGCATGCATATCACCGACGACGCGAAAAGCACATCACCGAATCGCCTGAATGGCACAGACGTCATGACAGGGATCGGGGTGACTAGCAGCCGGGCGCGGTTCGGTCTGGCGGCGTTCTTCGGTAAGGCGGGCATCAGTAAGACCGATGAGCAGCTGGCGGTGCAGGCGCTGGCGCGACATGCCCTTGATACAGCACCAAAGAATGTGCGAAAGGCCGCGGGTAAAGCGCTGGGGCGCTGCTGCCTGGTGCTGGCGCAGTTTGCCTTTGCAGAGTATTCCCGTTCAGCGGAAACAACGGGAGCCTGCAGGGTGTGCCGTGGCTCAGGGAAGATACAGACGACCGTAACGGAGCGCAAAGTCACGTACCCGTGGGGTAAGGCACCATACTGGGCGAAGATGTCCCGCGCCGTTCGTCCGTCCGACTGGGAGAAGTGGACTGAAGTAACAGCCATCGTCAACGGTAAGTGTGAAGCCTGTGACGGCAAGGGGGAGGTAAACGCCCGCTGCCGCTGCGGTGGTTCCGGTCAGGTGCTGGACCGCAAAGCGACCAAAGAGCAGGGAGCGCCGGTATATAAAACCTGTGAGCGCTGTTCGGGGAATGGTTTCACCAGCGTCAAGTCAGCGAACGCACACCGGGCGATCCAGATGTACATACCTGATTTACATCAGTCCTCATGGTCACGCAACTGGAAGCCGTTTTATGAAGGGCTGGTGGATATGCTTCACAAAGGCGAGAGGCAGGCTGCTGCAGAATTCGAGAAGGCGACCAGTTACTGAAGCGATCAAAGCATATAGCGGCAAATTTTTGCACGATAGAGTTGACTTTGCATAAAAGTGTCCTGTATGCTTCTAATCATGGATACGTACATCCAAATGAAACTGACTACTAACCCTGCCACTCGGCGGGGTTTTTGCTTTTCTGGGGGAAGCTATGAAAATCTGCGCATGCCACTTTCACCCGAAAGGCTTTTTCCTGACATGTGACCATCAAGCTGACTTTTGGGTGCTTTTAAGTCCGTTGGTAGGCTGGGGGCGTTTCTCAATGATCCGCCCCGACGAGGAGTTCACAAAGTCTGGAGGAATTTTTCAATTGACTGAATTACGGCCTGCGGATGCAGAACCGCCGGAGTCAGTAATTGAAGCGTCAAATGTTTTATGGCGTCTGCCGGAAGCTCACGAAGTTTTGAAATCAGTCCCTTCCGCTGCTCTTCAGGAATGTTTGCAACGCGGATTATGTCTTCCAGGGCAATGATCGTGCTGTCGTGCAGCTTAACAGTTTGCACATTCAGAATAGCGCCTAGTCCGCCATCGTCGCGGATGAAATCAATACCACGGTGAGTGATGGCGGGCCTATTGACCAGGACGTAGCCTTCTGAGCTTGGTTTTAAACCACTCACTATCAACTGCTGCTGGTGGAGGTAAAGTAAATTTGCCATGAAACTATCAGTGTCAGGGTACAGATTGGTGATTTCATTGACCTGCTCGTTAGTTAGTTCGTTTGGGTATACAGCATAAAGAAGTTGCAGCGTTTCCCGTTGAATGCTTCTGTCGAATTTATCCATGTTTATCACCGAGTTTGATGTGGTTACTTCTGGCGATCTGACCATATCAGATGTGGTGATATGTCGCTACATAGCGGCAACTGAAGACCTGCAAATGATTGCAAATCAGCAGGCCACGCCCGGGAAGGGCGTGTTGAAATCAGATAATCAAGATGTTAAATTTCTGGCGTGGTGAATCCCCCTATGCGGAGGGGCATTGCCAGTCTGATATGTTTTTTTGCGCATTGCGAGTCGTCTGTGGACTGGCGGCGACTTACCGGGAGGCACCCGGCACCACACACATACTGCATAACCCTATCTAAAGGCCTGCCATTCCGGTGGGCCTTTTCTTTGGGCAAAAAAAAGCCCGCATGGTTTCATGCAGGCAAGGCAGTTACATTTAGCTTCTGTCCCGGTATATGTTTTTTTGTCCGGAAGTCGAAAGATACTGTCTTGACTACTTTTTGTAAATAACGGATTCAAATCACAAGGCCATGCATTTGCATGGCTTTTTTATTATCAGGTCCCGCAGGAATCATCATGGACATGCTTCGTTGTTAAATCCAGCCTGACGGGCCTGGCCCTTTTCAAACACACAGCTTCCCGATCTTTAATCGGAGGCGGTAACTATGGCTAAACGTATGCAAGACAAAGAGAGCATTGCCGGGATGTCCTGGCTGGTTCTGCTGATCATTGCTTGCTGGGGTGGACTTGTCCGCTACCTGATAGATGTGAAGCAGAGCAAGGCAACATGGAGCTTGATCAATGCTCTTGCCCAAATGGTGGTTTCAGGGTTTACCGGCGTTATTGCTGGTCTGGTGAGCATTGAAAGCGGATTGAGCATTTACATGATACTGGCCACTTCCGGAATTAGCGGGGCAATGGGTTCTGTTGCTTTGACCTATTTCTGGGAGCGCATTACCGGAGTTAAGGCGCCATGACAGCAGATCAGATTATCGAGGGCATCCTCGGTAAAGAAGGGGGTTACGTAAATAACCCGAATGATAAAGGCGGCCCAACGCGCTGGGGTATCACGCAGACTACCGCCCGCGCATATGGCTATAAGGGCGATATGAAGGCGTTACCACGGGAAACCGCCAAAGCCATTTACCTGTCGCAATACTGGACAGAACCGAAGTTTGACCGCATCGCCGAGTTGTCGCCATCCATTGCGCAGGAGTTATGTGATACCGGCGTGAACATGGGGCCGCGTGTCGCAAGTACATTCCTGCAGCGCTGGTTATCGGCTCTGAATATGCAGGGCAAGCTCTATCCGGACCTGAAGCCGGACGGTGCAATCGGCAACATCACCATCGCCGCCCTGAAAAGTTATCTCGCTGTTCGTGGCAAAGATGGTGAAACCACGCTGCTGAAGGGGCTGAATTGTAGCCAGGGGGCTCGCTATCTTGAGTTGGCCGAAGCGAGGCCGGCTAACGAAGCGTTTCTATACGGCTGGGTTAAAGAGCGGGTGAGCCTATGAAGATGATTATTTTCGCTCTGCTGGCGCTGGTGGCCGTGCTGGTTCTGTTGCTAGTGCGCAAATATACCCGGCTGGAGTTTGTTGGTCATGCCCGGTTGCTGCTTAAAACATGGTCTGTCCGCCTGGGTGCTGCCGGCGCTTTGGTCGGTGTATGGGCCCAATCATTTCCGGACGCAGCTCTTCATGCCTGGGCGATGCTGCCGCCGGATATCAAAGATATTCTGCCTGCAAACATTGTGGCAATGATTAGCCCGGCCCTGGTGGTGCTCGCCATCCTCTCTCAATACGTCAGACAGCCAAAGCTGAAAGAAATAGCCGATGAGCAGCAGGAGGCGCAATGAGCCTTGAATTTATCAGCGGGCTGGTAGTCGTTCTGCTTGGCTTAATCGCTGGCGCATTTGGGTTAGGCCATTCACGCGGAACCAGCAAGTCAGAAGCCAAAGCAGAGCAGCAGCGTATCGAAGAGAACGCTGCGGCCAGCATCGCCGCGGCAGAACGTAAGGCGGAAGTCACGAAAGAGGCCAGCAATGCACAGCAGACTGTTAGCCATATGCCTGATGACGATGTTGATCGGGAGCTGCGCGAAAACTTTACCCGCCCCGGTGGTGGTTGATACCGCGTGCAGCTGGGTGCGGATCATCTACCTGACTGACCACGATATAGACGTGATGGATAAACAGACGAAGCGCGACATTCTGGCGCATAACAAATCAGTGCAGGGTAACTGCCAATTTTAAGAATCGTTGATGGGTTCTAGCTTTGTTTTCTTAAACATTTACTTAGATGTTGATTCTAACTATTATTAGTTACAAACTGACATATTTTTTCGTAACTGAAGGTAGTTAAAATGAAAATTAATGGTCTTGATAGGAATAAGAGCAGCAATGAAAGTGGTATTGCGAAGCGCTACTTTACTTTGAGTGGGAATGTCTCGCCTACATGGAATGCATTATTTTATGAATACTTTGAGAATTATCACTCGACAAATAAGAGAAAAGTTCATCTTGAAAAAAATACAATTGTTGTAGAGTGTGGTCTCGATGAAATTCAGACGCAGCTTGATTTACTACAGGCAGCTTGCGCTGAAATAGATAAAAGATATCAGCGTCACATCGAGCAAGAACAGGCGCAGCGAGTGGCTTATGAAGATGCTGAAAAAGAGAAAAGGAAAGCTGCTGACGAAGCCTACAAAAACTTAAAGTTTTAACGCTAATTAAACGATAGTGTTGTGATTTTTAGTTGTGGCGATTTTATCAGGCACTTAACCAAGTGCCTGTGAGTTGTTTTATCAATACATCGAATTCGATAATGGGAGGATAAAATGCCTGAAGTGAATTATGAAGCTGTTGGTCGTTGTAAAATACTTAATGAAAAAATAAAGACACTCCATTCCGAAAGAATGAAAGCCATTGGTGATTTGCGTTCGGCAATTTACTCACTTCATCAGAAGGGAAATATCAACCGTATACCACCAGAGATTGTTGAGTTTGATCCTCAATCTTTGGCTGATCTTGTCGATAAGGTTGGTCATTGTGACAGTGAGTTGATGCGTGCTGTTAACGAATATAATAACTGGTGCGCAGAAGCTGGTGAAAAACCAGTAAAGCTTATCAAGTTAGACTGACGCCGACTCATCATTTTAATTATTAGCCTCGCATAAGCGGGGCTTTTTATTGCACCTCGAATGCTCAGGAGTAACCAATGCCAGCGTTAATACCCCGAGCATGCCGTAAGCGTGGATGCGCAGGCACAACCATCGACCGCTCAGGCTACTGCGAGAAACACCGCAATGAAGGCTGGCAACAGCATCAGCAGGGTAAGAGCAGGCATGAGCGCGGCTATGGTAGCCAGTGGGATATTAAGCGTGCCCGCATCCTTAAGCGTGATAATCACCTGTGTCAGAACTGTCTGCGCAACGGTCGTGCGGTAGCAGCTAAGACCGTTGACCATATCAAGGCTAAGGCTCATGGGGGTACCGATGATGATTCGAATCTTGAAAGCCTGTGCTGGCCCTGTCACAGAACGAAAACCGGGCGTGAACGCTTTAAATGATATCAATTCCCATTTGGATGACAACAGGGAGGGGGCGGGTCAAATCCCTGATGGCAAAGGCCCAAAGGACCGCCGCCTAGCCTTTTTTCACACCGCCGCAGGTTAGAAACTTTTTTTGGGGTCCCCCATCCGATGATTAATAGGAGTTTTCGATTATGTCTGGACCGCCGAAAACCCCGACACATCTACGTCTGGTGAGGGGTAACCCATCCAAGCGAGCGATCAACAAAAACGAACCAGAGCCACCCAAAGGGGTACCCCCAACACCGAAGCATTTCGACAAGCAGGGTAAGTACTGGTTTAAGAGGATGGCTGAGGAACTGGACGCTATCGGCGTTATGTCCCAGCTTGACGCGCGGGCGCTGGAATTGCTCGTTGAAGCCTATACAGAATACCGCCATCACTGTGAAACCCTTGATCGTGAGGGATATACCTACGCGGTTTACAGCGAGGATGATCCTGATGAAGGGAAAGAACGTGAAATCAGAATGATTAAGCCGCACCCTGCGGCAATGATGAAAGCGGATGCATGGAAACGTATGCGTGCAATGCTGGGCGAGTTCGGCATGACCCCTTCAAGCCGGTCGAAAGTCAACCGAGAAACGACACCTGACGATGACCTGATCAGCAAATTCCTTAATTCGAGAGACTAATGGCTAAAGTTGCAGATGGCATACGCTACGCAGAACGTGTCGTGGCGGGAAATATCATTGCCTGCGAATTTGTTCGCCTCGCTTGCCAGCGCTTCCTTGATGATCTGAAATTCGGCGAGGAACGTGGCGTTTACTTCAGCGAACCGCGTGCGCAGCATATTCTTAATTTTTACAAGTTTGTGCCTCACGTTAAAGGCGCTCTCGCTGGTCAGCCGATTGAATTAATGGACTGGCATATTTTCATTCTGATAAACATCTTCGGTTTTGTTATTCCGCTGGTAAATGAAGAAACCGGCGAAATAGTGCTGCGCAATGACGGCAGCGGAAGGCCGGTAATGGTTCGCCGCTTCCGGACAGCCTATAACGAAGTGGCCCGCAAAAATGCCAAGTCTACTTTATCTTCTGGTGTTGGCCTGTATATGACCGGCGCTGACAGCGAGGGTGGAGCAGAGGTCTATTCCGCCGCGACGACGAGAGACCAGGCGCGGATCGTGTTTGAAGATGCAAAAAACATGGTCAAAAAGGCCAGGCCAACGCTGGGCAAACTGTTTGAGTTCAATAAACTCGCTATTTACCAGGAGCAAACCGCCTCCAAATTTGAGCCGCTGTCTTCCGATGCAAATAACCTTGACGGTTTGAATATCCATTGCGCCATCATTGACGAGCTGCACGCGCATAAAACGCGTGATGTGTGGGACGTTCTGGAGACTGCAACGGGGGCACGCCTGCAATCTTTACTGTTTGGCATCACTACAGCCGGTTTCAACAAAGAGGGTATTTGTTACGAACAGCGTGATTACGCCATCAAAGTATTACGTGGCTACAACAGCGACGTGGAAGGCGCGGTAAAGGATGACACCTATTTTGCCATTATCTTTACCATCGATAGGGATGATGATCCGTTTGATGAAACGGTATGGCAGAAGGCAAATCCCGGGCTGGGTATCTGCAAGCGCTGGGATGATCTTCGCCGCCTGGCTAAGAAAGCGAAAGAGCAGGTTTCCGCAAGGGTTAACTTTTTCACCAAGCACATGAATATCTGGGTAACGGCTGAGTCTGCCTGGATGGATATGATGAAATGGGAGAAATGCGAGTATATAGCTCCCCGGCATGAGCTTAAAACTTACCCCATGTGGGCTGGCGTTGACCTGGCTCATAAAATTGATATTTGCGCAGCAGTAAAGCTCTGGCGTGCTGATAACGGACACGCCCATGCTGACTTTAAGTTCTGGCTACCTGAAGGACGGCTGGAAAAATGTTCTGCGCAGATGGCGCAGATGTATCGCAAATGGGCTGAGCTAGGAAAACTTGAGCTTACCGATGGTGACGTTATCGATCATGCCCAGATTAAAGCGGATTTTCTGGAATGGATTAACGGCGAGAACCTGAAAGAAACTGGATTCGACCCATGGAGCGCAACACAGTTCAGCCTGGCGCTGGCAGAAGAAGGCGTACCGCTGGTGGAGGTCCCTCAAACTGTCAGAAACTTTTCTGAATCCATGAAAGAGGTTGAATCGCTGGTCTACGGAGGGCGTTTCCACCACAGCAATCACCCGGTAATGAACTGGATGATGTCAAATGTCACCGTTAAGCCGGATAAAAACGACAACATTTTCCCTAACAAATCCACGCCTGAGGCCAAAATTGACGGTCCCGCTGCGCTGTTTACCGCAATGAGTCGAATGCTGGTTAATGGCGGGGAACCTGAGGCAAGCCTTTCTGATCACCTGGAAAGTTACGGCGTCCGTTCACTTTAAAGAGGCACTTATGATCCTGATGATTCTTGCCCCGCTGATCGGGGTGATCGGTGCTGCTTTGTTTTCATATGGCGCATGGCTGGTATTCCCGCCCGCAGGATTTATTACTGCTGGTGTTCTGTGTCTTTTCTGGTCATGGGCTGTATCAAAATATTTGTCCGCGCCACGTAATGTTCAAAACGAAGGCGGTGATTGATGTTCTTTCCCGGATTGTTTCAAAAATCTAATACTCCGGTGACCACACCTGCAGAGTTAGCGGAAGCCGTAGGGATGACTTACGACACCTACACTGGAAAGCGCGTCAGCAGCCAGAAAGCGATGCGTCTCACAGCGGTGTTTGGTTGCATAAGGGTGCTGGCTGAGTCAATGGGAATGCTTCCCTGCAACCTGTACAAGGTCACTGGCAACAGTAAGCAAAAAGCGACATCTGAAAGGCTGCACAAATTACTGACGATGAAGCCAAACGACTATATGACTCCTCAGGAGTTCTGGGAGCTGGTCATCGTCTGTCTTTGCCTGCGTGGTAATTTTTATGCCTACAAGGTCAAGGCTTTTGGTGAGGTGGTTGAACTTCTTCCCATTGATCCGGGTTGTGTAGACCCGAAGCTAAACAGCCAGTGGCAACCGGTGTATCAGGTCACTTTCCCTGATGGTTCGACGGATGTGCTGGGGCAGGATGATATCTGGCACGTCAGGACGCTGACATTTGACGGGCTGGTGGGCCTGAACCCAATCGCATACGCAAGGGAGGCCATTTCTCTGGGTATGGCGACTGAAGAACACGGCGCCCGATTGTTCTCAAACGGCGCTGTCACTTCCGGGGTCCTTCGTACTGAGCAAACGTTGACTGATGCAGCCTATGACAGGCTGAAGAAAGATTTTGAGGATCGTCACCTCGGGCTCAGCAATGCGCATCGTCCGATGATTCTCGAAATGGGTCTCGACTGGAAGTCGATGGCGCTCAATGCCGAGGACAGCCAGTTTCTTGAAACCAGAAAATTCCAGCTGGAGGAAATTTGCCGACTGTTCAGAGTGCCGATGCACATGGTGCAGAACACCGACCGCGCGACTTTCAGCAATATCGAAAACCTTGGCATTGGATTTATTAATTATTCCCTTGTCCCTTACATGACCCGCATCGAGCAGCGAATTAATGTAGGTCTGGTGAAGGAATCGAAACAGGGCACCTACTATGCCAAATTCAATGCCGGTGCGTTGCTGCGCGGGGATATGAAATCAAGGTTCGAATCGTATTCGACCGGTATTAACTGGGGCATTTACTCACCAAACGACTGCCGTGAACTGGAAGATATGAACCCACGCTCTGGCGGTGACATTTATCTGACGCCGATGAATATGACGACCAAGCCGTCTGACAGCAATAAGAGCAAAACAACCGAGGAACAACATGATGCCGATGACTAAACAGCGGCTGGATATTCCGCTGAAGCTAAAGTCTGTCAGCGACAGCGGGGAGTTTGAAGGCTATGGCTCTGTGTTTGGCGTTAAGGACAGTTACGACGATGTAGTTGTTCCCGGCGCATTCAGTAAATCACTTCAGTCATGGCGGGAGAAAAACGCGCTCCCAGCTATGCTCTGGCAGCACCAGATGGATGAACCTATCGGGGTTTATACCGAAATGAAAGAGGATGAGGTTGGCTTATATGTCAAAGGCCGGTTACTCATTGATGATGATCCTCTTTCAAAGCGAGCACATGCCCACATGAAGGCCGGTTCTTTAACCGGCCTTTCTATTGGTTACATGCTCAAAGACTGGGAATACGACCGCGAGAAAGGCGTGTTTCTTCTCAAGGAGATCGACCTTTGGGAGGTCAGCCCCGTAACGTTTCCATCGAATGACGAGGCGCGGGTAAGCGATGTTAAGAGCGCGTTTGCCCGTGGTGAAACACCTTCCCAGAAAAGTATTGAACGGGTCCTGCGCGATGTTGGGCTCTCCCGCACCCAGGCCAAAGCATTCATGGCCGGGGGCTATGGCAACCTCTCTCAGCGTGACGCTGATGGTGTGGATGCCGCACTGGATGCACTGAAAAACATCAAATTTTAATCAGGAGTTGAATTATGGCAGTCGAAATTAAAGACGTTGAGCAGGTCGCGCAGGATTTGCAGCAAAAATTCGATGATTTTAAAGCGAAAAACGATAAGCGCATTGACGCTATCGAATCCGAAAAAGGCAAGCTGGCCGGAGAAGTTGAAACACTTAACGGCAAGCTGACCGAGCTGGATCAGCTGAAAACCGCGCTGGAAGATGAGCTTAAACAGCTTAAGCGTCCCGCTGGTGGTACTCAAAGCAAGGCCGCAACCGAGCACAAAACTGCTTTCATTGACTTTATGCGCAAGGGTAAGGATGACGGACTGCGCGATCTGGAGCGTAAAGCCCTTCAGGTTGGCGTGGATGAAGATGGCGGCTATGCCGTCCCGGAAGAGCTGGATCGCACCATTCTCAATCTTCTGAAAGATGAAGTAGTGATGCGCCAGGAGGCGACAACTATCACCGTTGGTGGTGCCAACTATAAAAAGCTGGTTAACCTTGGCGGCACCGCTTCCGGCTGGGTCGGTGAAACTGATGCCCGCCCTGAGACTGCTGCATCTAAACTCGGTCAGATTGAACCGTTCATGGGTGAAATCTACGGAAACCCTCAGGCAACCCAGACGATGCTGGATGATGCCTTCTTCAACGTAGAAGACTGGATCAACAGCGAGCTGGCGGTTGAGTTCTCCGAACAGGAAGAAATCGCCTTCACCAGCGGCAATGGTACGAAGAAACCGAAAGGATTCCTGGCCTATGCCTCTTCTCTGGATGACGATAAAACCCGTGCCTTTGGCACCCTGCAGCACATTCTTTCCGGTGCGGCGGCGGGTGTGACGGCCGATGCGATTATCAAGCTGGTCTACACCCTGCGCAAGGTGCACCGCAACGGCGCTAAGTTCATGATGAACAACAACAGCCTGTTTGCGGTTCGCATTCTGAAGGACTCCGAGGGTAACTATCTCTGGCGTCCGGGCCTTGAGCTGGGCCAGCCTTCCTCTCTGGCGGGTTATGGCGTTGCCGAGAATGAGCAAATGCCGGATATCGCTGCTGATGCGAAAGCCATTGCGTTCGGTAACTTTAAACGCGGCTATACCATCGTTGATCGCATTGGTACCCGTATCCTCCGCGACCCGTACACCAACAAACCATTCGTTGGTTTCTACACCACTAAACGTACTGGCGGAATGCTGGCCGATTCCCAGGCCATTAAACTGCTGCAGATCGGTGCTGGCGCATAATCTGATGGGGCTTCGGCCCCATTCTATGGAGGTCATGATGCTGCTGAAAAAAGACCTGAAATGGTCACCTGATGGCATTCAGGTAAGAAACATTCCAGCCGGTGAATATGAGGCGGGCTCACTTCCTGAACGTGCTCTTGAGGTTGCTGCCCAGATGGGGATTCTCGACGGCACTGAACAGCCTGAAATTGAAACACCAGTTAAGCCTAAAATCAGCAATAAGCGGGGTGAAGGAAAATGAAGCCCTCTGTAGAAGAGCTTCGTTACCAGTGCCGTATCGACAGCGATGATGACACAGAGGATGTGATGTTAACGCTCTACCTCAACGCCTCTCTGAAGCATGCGGAAAAAATCACCAATTGCCGTCTTTATGATAACGCTGTTCCGGACGATGATCCTGATGGAGTGGTGATAGAAGATGATATCAAACTGGCCCTGATGCTGCTGGTGTCGCACTGGTATGAAAACAGGGAGCCTGTAAGCAGCGACAGCGTTAATACTATCCCGTTTGGCGTTGATGCAATTCTGAAACAGCATCGCAAAGTACCAGGCACGTAGGAGGTGATATGCAGGCAGGACGATTACGGCACAGGGTCACCATTCAGAACTTCACAACCTCCAGAACGCCTTCCGGCCAGCCCGTTGAAAATTGGGACGATGGGAAAACTATCTGGGCCGAGGTTAAGGGGATAAGCGGTCGTGAGCTGTTAGCCGCTGGCGTAGAGCATGCTGATGCGACAATCCGGGTCTGGGTGCGTTTTCGCAGGGATATTTCAGCCACATCCCGATTGAAGGTTCGCACCGGCCCGTTTAAAGGCGCAGTTCTTAACGTTACCGGGCCTCCGGTTCCTGATATCAAAGGTACCCGGCTGGAAATTCTCTGCAAACAGGGGACCGAAAAATGATTGATGTGAATCTGGATTTTTCCGGTTTGCAGGATATCGCCCGAGACCTGCAAACCCTCAGCAAAGCTGAAAACAATAAAGTCCTCCGGGATTCGACCCGCGCCGGGGCCGAAGTTCTCCGGCAGGAAGTGATTGACAGGGCTCCTGAGAAAACCGGGAAGCTGAAGAAAAACGTTGTTGTCGTCACCCAGAAAAGCCGCAGTCGCGGTGAAATCTCCTCGGGGGTGCATATTCGTGGTGTTAATCCGCGAACGGGGAACAGCGACAACACCATGAAGGCCAGCAACAAGCGGAATGCTTTCTACTGGCGCTTCGTGGAGCTGGGAACATCTACGGCCCCGGCACATCCCTTTGTGCGTCCTGCGTTTGATACCCGGCAGGAAGAAGCCGCACAGGCAGCAATGAACCGAATGAACAAGGCGATTGATGAGGTGCTGGCGAAATGACAGAGGATGATCTCTATGACCTGCTGTCGCCGCTGGCAGACGGGCGGGTTTATCCGTATGTGGTGCCGCTTGGCAGCGACGATTTACCCGCAGTGGCCGCTCCTTACATCATTTTCTCGATACCGACTGATGTTGCAGGGGATGTGTTCTGTGGGCAGGCCGAATCGACGCTGCACATTCAGGTAGACGTGTGGGCAGAAACTAACGATGAGGCCAGGGCGTTGCGGCTTGAGGCCCTTTCCCGGCTTGATGTGCTTTCACCTACCGAAGTAACCAAAATCCCCGGCTACGACACTACAACCCACTTGCATCGGGCAACGCTCGAAATAACGGTCATTGCCTGACTGGAACCAATCCAATCTGACCGCCGCTGGCGGTTTTTTCATTTATGGAGGCTGCAATGTCAGCATTGTACGAACGCGCCCAAAAAACGGTAGTAATGATTACATCAGTGCCGGTCACTGCGGAAGAACTGGCATCGGCGACCTGGCTCAACCTGAGTTGTACCATTAAACAGGCCAGCTTTACCGCTGGTCAGAAAAACGATATTGACGTGACAACGCTCTGCTCCGAAGAAACGGAGAATATCAACGGACTCCCGGCACCGTCTGAGATGTCTCTCTCCGGTAACTTCTACCGCAACCCGGCGCAGGATGCACTTCGTGCAGCATACGATAACGACGGCGTTTATGGATTTAAGGTTATTTTCCCGTCCGGAAATGGGTTCCTGATGCGTGCTGAGGTGCGTCAGCACACCTGGGATTCACAGGCAAATAGCGTTGTTGCTGCGACTTTCTCCCTTCGTCTGAAGGGTAAGCCGAGCAATATCGATGCCTCCGGCATCCTTGCATTTAGTAGCGATCTGCCAGTCACTGAATCAGTTACTGCCGGGAGTCCACTTTCCTTAAGTGTGGTGGCTACAGGTGGTAAAGCTCCATACACCTACGTATGGAAAAAAGGTTCGTCAACCATCAGCGGGCAGACCAGCGCAACGTTTAATAAGGCCAGTGCCGTTTCTGGAGATGCCGGTGTTTACTCCTGTGTAGTCACTGACTCTGCCACTCCGGCGAACGTTATCACCTCATCTGACTGCACCGTCACCATCAGTTAATGGAGCGCCGGGAAACCGGCGATAAACTTAATGTCAAAACAGAATCTTAAAGCGCTGGCGCTGGCCCCGATGGCGGGTTTTCGTAAAAAAGAAGTCACCGTTCCGGAATGGGAAAACGCCAAAGTTATCATTCGTGAACCATCGGCTGAGGCCTGGATTCGCTGGCAGGGGATTGCCAGCCCGGAACAACCAAAACTACCGGAAGGGCAGGAAGCGCCAGAGGTGCCAGAACTGACCCCTTCAGAACGTGCTTTCCGCACGATGCGGGCAGATGTCACACTCTTCATTGATATTCTGCTGGATACCGACCTGCAGTACGTTTTCACCGTCAATGATACCGAACAGGTTGAAGCAATTTATGGCCCTGTCCATTCCCGGTTGTTGAAACAGGCGCTTGATCTCATTCGTGATGCGGATGACGCCAAAGCAAAGTAAAAATGCCTGGCATGCAGTTCCTGATGGCGCTGGCGCTCCGGATGGGCCGCACGCTGGGCGAACTGCGACAAACCATGACGGTCGGCGAATTCAGGATGTGGGCTGAATACGACCGTATCAGCCCGATCGGTGATATCCGTGGCGATATTCTCAATGCTCAGCTGGTTTCAGCGATGTACGGAGCGCAGGGCGGTAAAGTTACCATTGAAGACGCACAGATTCAGTGGAGCGCAGAAGAGGAAGTGGCAAGCGACAGCGGCGATCCCTTTGCAGGCTTAGAAGCCGCTTTGCTTGCGGCATCCGAGGGGAGATGAAAAGGATAGCTGATCTCCTATCAATACGATGGTAATGTACGATGGAGTATCAATGGAGGATATTTCATGGCTAATATAAAAGTACATTACGCAAACTTTCCTTATCAAGAAATAACAACTAGTTTTGGTGTTATCTCAATAAAAACATCCGCCCTTCAAATAAAAGGAGAAGTTATTACTGGTGATAAATTTCTCTCTTTGGAAATATGTACAGAAAATAATGTCAAAAAAATAGGTGGTGCATTGGGATGGGGTGTTGTTGGAGGAATGCTTGCTGGTCCCGCTGGAATTATTGCAGGGGCATTTCTCGGTGGAAATAAAAAGGACGTAACTTTCGTTGCTGAAATGAAAGATGGTCGTAAATTTATGGGGACCACAGATAGCAAAGCATATACTGACTTGACAGCATCAAAACTCAAATTTGACGGTATTTTAAACGTGTCACATGATGACGATGAAAGCGAATATATCCCAACTTATGATGAGGAAATGATGATAAAGGCCAAGAGAATGTACAATGAGCCTGATTATATGGCATGGAAAGAACGTACAGGAGAGGCGGAGGAAATTCGCGCTTGGATGGCAAAGACTGGATATTATCCGCCTGGTTATCACGAATAAATATAGTTCATTTGAAAAAAGTCCGCTTTGACGGGCTTTTTTTATGGGTGAAATATGGCAACATTACGCGAACTCATTATTAAAGTTTCTGCTAACTCTCAGTCTTTCCAGACCGAGATAGCCCGCGCGTCACGTATGGGGGCTGATTATTATAAGACCATGCAGAATGGTGGCAGGCAGGCTGCAGCTTCAGTTAGGGAAACTCGCCGTTCTGTTGCAGAGCTAACTGACCAGATGGAGTCAGCAAAGGCTACCGTACTGGGATTAACCGGGGCATTTGCCGGTGCTTTTGCCACGGGTCATTTAATATCCCTGGCTGATGAATGGAATTCAGTAAATGCCCGCTTAAAACAGGCATCTCAATCAACTGATGATTTTACCAGTTCTCAAAAACTGTTGATGGATATCAGCCAGAAAACGGGCACATCTTTTTCTGACAACGCTAATTTATTTTCCCGTTCAGCAGCCTCAATGCGGGAATATGGTTATAGCTCCAGCCAGGTGCTTGATATTACTGAGGCTATTTCTACTGGTTTAAAACTTTCTGGCGCGAATGCTCAGGAGTCCAGTTCGGTCATCACTCAATTTAGCCAAGCTCTGGCGCAGGGCGTGCTGAGAGGCGAAGAATTCAATGCCGTCAATGAGAGTGGCGACAGGGTTATACGGGCGCTTGCAGCAGGTATGGGGGTTGCGCGTAAAGACCTTAAATCTATGGCGGATCAGGGGCAGCTAACCATTGATAAAGTAGTGCCAGCCCTCATTAGCCAGCTTGGTAAGCTCCGGAATGAATATGGTGAATTACCGCAGACCGTTTCATCGTCGGCAACCAAAGTTGAAAACGCTTTTATGCAATGGGTCGGGGGTGCTAATGAAGCGAGCGGAGCCACAAACACCCTGACCGGCTTACTTGATGGTGTAGCCAGAAATATTGATCAAGTTGCCACTGCTGCCGGAGCGCTTGTTGCCGTTGGCGCAGCCCGTTATTTGGGAAATATGGCTCTTGGTGCCAGCTCTGCTACGGCTGGGATTATTAGCGCCGCAAAAAGTGAAGTAGCTTTAGCTGAAGCCCAGGTAAGAGGGGCGCAGGTTTCAACAGCTCGCGCGCGTGCTGCAGTTTATCGTGCCCAGCAGGCACTGGCAGCAGCACGTGGTACAGAAGTGCAGGCCGCCGCAGAAAAACGGCTCTCACTGGCGCAGGAGTCACTTAATCGTAATATTCAGGCCAGAGTATCCGCTCAGACTGCACTGAACTCGGTTACTGCTGTAGGTTCCCGGCTCATGGGGGGAGCATTGGGCCTCGTTGGCGGTATTCCTGGGCTGGTTTTGCTTGGTGCCGGCGCCTGGTACACGATGTACCAAAATCAGGAGCAGGCCAGGTTATCCGCGCAGGAATATGCAAAAACCATTGATGCAGTCCGTGAAAAGACAAAATCAATGTCCCTGCCTGAAGTTTCTGATAATGAGAACAAAACCCGTCAGGCGCTGGAGGAGCAAAACCGTCTTGTTGATGCCCAGGCATCAAAAGTAAAAAGCTTGAAGGAAGAGATCGCGGGCTATCAGTATGTCCTGTCCAACCCCGGACCGACAACCAGTGGCGGTTTCATGATAAACCACCTGACTTCGGTCGAAACGGTCACTCGTGGTCTGGAAGAAGCGACTTCCGCTCTGGCCGTTGAACAGGAGAGATTAGCTCAGATGCAGGCTAAGTCTGAGTCGATCCAGTCGGTACTGGAGGGGATAGAGAACAGGCGAATAGCATTAATCCGGCAGCAGGCTGCAGAACAGAATTCAGCTTATCAATCGTTAATAATGATGAATGGTCAGCATACAGAATTTAACCGTCTCCTTGGGCTTGGTAATAATTTACTGATGGCACGACAAGGGTTGGTTAATGCTCCGATGCGGATTCCGCAGGCTGACTTAACATCACAACAAACAAATGCTCTTGAGAAAAGTCGCCGAGATTTAGCGTTATCGAAACTTAAGGGCGAGGCAAAAGAGTTAGCCAGACTTGGTTTTGCCGCCGACGATTTGGGATTGACTAGTGATCCTCAGCACCAGACAGGAAGGCAGGAATTAATTAATAATGGAATTGCTGAGTGGAGAAATAATGAATCCAATAAACCCGCCCGGAAAGCGCCAAAAAGCGAAGAATTAAAAGCCGCTGAGAAGACAGAAGATGTTTACAAGCGTCTTATTAAACAACAGGAAGAACAAATTGCTTTGGGAAGCCAGAATACCGAACTGGCTAAAGTAAAATACCAGGTCACGCAGGGTGAGTTAGCCTCTCTTGAACAAGCTAAAAAAGAAACCCTTCTGCACAATGCTGCGCTTATCGATCAGAAAAACA